>OASR01000026.1_pt1 | contig 128554 bp, 106 predicted proteins | sample 1475751 | NCBI WGS metagenome assembly OASR01 (sample SAMEA2579907, study PRJEB22360) | human gut metagenome | biome: human gut; feature: human-associated habitat; material: faeces | place: Denmark | collected 2008/2010 | reverse complement strand
ATCTTCAGGCTGCTTTTTCGTATCTATTAACATTGATTCTTTCCTTATCAGTTTATCGCAGCAAGAAGAATTAATAATAATTAAAATAAAGAAAAGGAGTACATGAATTTGAAAAACTTTTATGATAATATCACAGATTTTATTTTTGTAGACAATGATCCGGTGTTGTCGGATCTTATTTTTATTCCGGGAGGCAGTTATGGTGAGATTGCTTTGCAGGGGGCTGAATTATATAAGCGGGGATTTGCGGATAAGATTATGGTTTCCGGGAAATTCAGTGTTTTAAAGGGGGAATTTGAGGGGGCAGATTCACCTCTTGCATATTGCGGGATGGAATTTCCTACAGAAAGCCAGTTCCTGAGCAGAGTTTTGCAGGATGCTGGAGTAGCAGAAGAAGCTATTTATATGGAAGAGGAGGCAACCTTTACTTATGAGAATGCCATCTATTGCAGAAAGCTTACAGAAAAATTAGGGCTGCAGGAGAATAGAGCCATCATTTCCTGTCAGGCGTATCATGCCAGAAGGTGTCTGATGTACTATCAGCTTCTGTTTCCGGAAACAGAATTTTATGTATGTCCTGCACAGACCCGGGGGATTAACCGGAATAACTGGTTTTTGGACGAAAAAAAGATTGATTTGGTGCTGGAAGAAGTTGAGCGCTGCGGCAGGCAGTTCCATAAAATTATGCATGACCTGATTGAAGAATAGTTTTTTATTTTTGCTTTGGGCAGGCTTTATTTTGGTGCAAAGATGATCCAATTATTTATGCAATGCTGTACAGGAAAAAAGTATACTGGATTTATAAAAAACAGTTGACAAAATTACCAGACAAGAAGTATACTGTGAATATAAAGTTTAGTAAATGAACTAATTAATTCAGAAAGCATAAAGGAGGATGAATTCTGTGCTTGCAACTTACAAAGTAACCGATGAAAAGTTCAGAAAATATGGCCGTATTATAAAAGATATTGATTGCGGCGAATTAATTGAGAAGATGAAATCCACACCTCTTCCGGAAGATGTTATTTATGTACCATCTGTTCCAGAACTGGAAGAGCTGCCGGTATATGAGAAGATGCAGACGATTGCATACGGAGAACTGCCAATACAGATTGGATACTGCAACGGACATAATCACTTATTAAATGCGGTAGAATACCACCGCTCATCAGAAGTAAATGTAGCGGTGACCGATCTGGTGCTTATGCTGGGAATGCAGCAGGACATTGAGTCTGATTATACATATGATTCTTCTAAAATCGAAGCGTTTTTTGTTCCGGCTGGAACAGTGATAGAAGTTTATGCCACAACCCTGCACTATGCGCCCTGCAATACCTGCGAAGAGGGATTTCAGTGTGTTGTAATACTTCCTAGAGATACCAATCTTCCTCTGGACCTCTGCCACGGAGGAGATCTGGAAGACAAACTTTTAACAGCTAAGAATAAATGGCTGGTAGGGCATCCGGATGCAAATATTGACGGAGCTTTTAACGGAATTAAAGGAGAAAATCTTTCTTTATAATAGTGAGATAAAAACAGCTTGATTATTTGAAAAACAAAATAATAATTGCATATATTAATGATTTCATTCAGGAGGAAAAAAATATGAATAACATGCCAAAAGTAAAAATCGGTATTGTAGCTGTAAGCAGGGACTGCTTCCCGGAATCTTTGTCAGTGTCCAGAAGAGAAGCACTGGTAAAAGCTTATAAGGAAAAATATAACGAAGAAAACATTTACGAATGTCCAATCTGCATCGTTGAAAGTGAAATTCATATGGTGCAGGCTTTGGAAGACGTAAAGAAAGCAGGATGTAATGCACTGGTTGTTTACCTTGGTAACTTCGGACCGGAAATTTCTGAAACTTTACTGGCAAAACATTTTGACGGACCGTCTATGTTTGTTGCGGCAGCAGAGGAAAGCGGAGACAATTTGGTTCAGGGCCGCGGGGATGCTTACTGTGGTATGTTAAATGCCAGCTATAATTTAAAACTTCGCAACATCAAAGCATATATTCCGGAATACCCGGTTGGAAATGCAGAAGAATGCGCAGAAATGATTGAAGAATTTGTTCCGATTGCAAGAGCAGTTGTGGGGCTTTCCAAATTGAAAATCATAAGCTTTGGACCTCGTCCATTGAATTTCCTGGCTTGTAATGCTCCAATCAAGCAGCTTTACAACTTAGGAGTTGAGATTGAAGAAAATTCAGAACTGGATTTATTCGAAGCATTTAATAAGCATGCAGATGATCCACGTATCGCAGATGTTGTAAAGGATATGGAGTCTGAGCTTGGAGAAGGAAATAAAAAACCGGAAATTCTTGCGAAACTTGCACAGTATGAACTGACTCTGTTAGACTGGGTAGAAGAGCATAAAGGTTACAGAGAGTATGTAGCAATTGCTGGAAAATGCTGGCCTGCGTTCCAGACACAGTTTGGATTTGTTCCTTGCTATGTAAACAGCCGCCTCACCGGAATGGGCATCCCGGTTTCCTGTGAAGTAGATATTTATGGAGCACTCAGCGAATTTATCGGAACCTGCGTAAGTGAAGATGTAGTTACATTACTGGATATCAACAATACAGTTCCAAATGATATGTATGCAGATGACATCAAAGGAAAGTTTGACTATACACAGAAAGATACATTCATGGGATTCCACTGCGGAAACACCAGCTCTAAAAAATTATCTTTCTGCGCTATGAAATATCAGATGATCATGGCAAGAGCACTTCCGGAAGAAGTTACACAGGGAACTTTGGAAGGCGATATTGTTCCAGGCGATATTACATTCTACAGACTGCAGAGTACAGCGGATTCCAAACTGCGCGCATACATTGCACATGGAGAGGTTCTCCCGGTAGCAACCCGTTCCTTTGGAGCGATCGGCATCTTTGCGATTCCGGAAATGGGCAGATTCTACCGTCACGTGCTGGTAGAGGGCAATTATCCTCATCACGGAGCCGTAGCATTCGGACATTATGGAAAAGCACTTTATGAAGTATTTAAATTCATCGGTGTAGATGTAGAAGAAATTGGATTTAACCAGCCAAAGGGAATGTTATATAAGACAGAAAATCCATTTGCATAGAAACGGAAGTATCAAGTCAAAAACCCCGATGCAAGCAACGGGGTTTTTGACCCTCGCGGCAGTCGCCAAATGGACGCGCCAGCGTGTCCGTTTGGCTCGTTGCTCGCGGGAATCAAACAATAGGAAGCTCGCAGTGCGGGCTTTCTGTTAGTTTTACAAACGGCAGTCAGGGATTTATTTTGTGAGTAAGCAGAAAACAGGTCTTGGAGTGTAGTTCGCACACAAAGTCTGGCACAGCTGTCAGTAAGTAATTAAAAACACGCTCAGGCGGGGTTTTTGACTAAAGGAAGAGAGGTAACAGTCAGATGTTATATATAGGAGTAGATTTAGGTACGTCTGCGGTAAAACTTTTGTTAATGGAAGCAGATGGTACGATTAAAAATGTAGTTTCAAAAGAGTATCCGCTGAATTTTCCGAGTCCAGGATGGTCGGAACAGAAACCGGAAGACTGGTGGAGCGCAGTAGTTACGGGAATACAGGAACTGACAGCTGATTGCAATAAGGCAGAGGTTGCAGGAATCAGTTTTGGCGGTCAGATGCACGGATTGGTCATTCTGGATGAAAAGGATGAGGTTATCCGTCCGGCGATTCTCTGGAATGATGGCAGAACCGGGAAAGAAACCGATTATTTGAATGAAGTGATCGGTAAGGATAAACTATCCCAATATACGGCAAATATTGCTTTTGCAGGATTTACGGCACCCAAAATTCTCTGGGTGAAAAATAACGAGCCGGACAATTTTGCACGGATTAAAAAGATTATGCTGCCTAAGGATTATCTGGCATATAAACTGTCCGGTGCATTTTGTACAGATGTATCCGATGCTTCCGGAATGCTGATCTTTGATGTAAAGAATAAATGCTGGTCCAAGGAAATGCTGGATATCTGCGGAATTACAGAAGACCAGGTGGCTAAGATCTATGAAAGCTATGAAGTTGTCGGAACCCTGAAGCCTGATGTGGCCAGAGAACTGGGACTTCCGGAAACAGTGAAAGTAGTGGCAGGTGCAGGAGATAAGGGGGCAGCAGCCGTGGGAACCGGAACGGTAGGAGACGGAATGTGTAATATTTCTCTTGGAACATCAGGAACTATTTTCATTTCCAGCAAAGATTTTGGCGTGGATGAGCACAATGCACTTCATGCTTTTGCTCATGCGGACGGGCATTATCATCTGATGGGATGTATGTTAAGTGCGGCGTCCTGTAATAAATGGTGGATGGATGATATAATCGGCACCAAAGAATATGCAAAAGAGCAAAGTGAAATTACAAAATTGGGTGAAAATAATGTATTCTTCCTGCCGTATCTGATGGGAGAGCGTTCCCCTCATAACAATCCCAGTGCAAGAGGCACTTTTATCGGCATGACCATGGATACCACCAGGGCAGATATGACTCAGGCAGTATTAGAAGGGGTTGCATTTGCAATCAGGGATTCGTTTGAAGTAGCGAAATCCTTAGGAATTCATATCGAAAGAACGAAGATTTGCGGAGGCGGAGCCAAGAGCCCACTTTGGAAGAAGATTGTTGCAAATGTATTAAACATTAAAGTTGACGTCATTGCCAGTGAAGAAGGACCGGGACTTGGCGGAGCGATGCTGGCGGCAGTTGCCTGCGGGGAATATAAAAATGTGGAAGAAGCAGCAGCAGCTATTGTACGTGTGGTAGATACAATAGAACCCACACCGGAAATAGCAGCAAAATATGAAGAAAAATACAAAAAATTTGTTAAGATTTATCCAACAGTAAAAGATTTGTTTCAGGAGATCATTTAAATCCTGGAACGCACAGCTGCCAGAAAGCAATTTCCAAACATGCCCTGGCACAGTAAGATCCCCCGGGTCATTGACTCGGGGAATTTTTCGTGCTATTCTAGCTTTTGTAGAAATGACAATATTCACCAGAACAAAGAAAGAGGAGACATTATGATTAAAGTATGTATCTTTGACTTGGATGGAACACTGGCAGACACAGTAGAATCGTTGGCCTATTGTGGAAACCGGGCGCTTGAAGCCATGGGGCTGTCCGCTTTTCCGACTGACCGTTACCGGTATTTTGCGGGAGATGGGTCAGCAGAACTGGTAAGAAGGTGTCTGAGGGAAAATGGAGACTTGGAATGTCAGCGTTTTGATGAACTGAGCAGTCTGTACGGGGCTTATTTTGCAAAGGATTGTATGTATCATGTGAAACCGTTTCCGGGGATTACAGAATTATTGAAGTGGTTAAAAGCCAACCAGATTAAAATCAGCGTTTTTTCAAATAAGCCTCACGAACAGGCGATAGATGTAGTGGAATCACTTTTTGGAAAAGGGTATTTTGATTACATTCAGGGACAGCAGGAAGGAATTCCCAGAAAGCCGGCTCCGGACGGAGCAATGAAGATTGCATCATATTTTCAGGTTCCCTGTGACGAATGCTTATATATAGGCGATACGAATACCGATATGCAGACAGGAAATGCAGCAGGAATGAATACAGTGGGCGTTTTGTGGGGATTTCGTGACAGAGAAGAGTTAGAAGAAAACCACGCCAAAAGAATCGTAAATACTCCTTTGGAAATATCAGCTATGCTGGAAAAGGAATTTCTCAAACCTGCCCAGGATACGAGGAGGTCAAAATGATCAAGCTAATAGCAAGTGATTTAGACGGAACTTTATTACAAAATGGTGCTCAGGATTTAAAGCCGGGAACTGTCCAACTGATTCATGAACTGACAAAACAGGGGCGTATCTTTGTGGCGGCAAGCGGCAGACAGTATCCTAATCTGAAGAGGCTGTTTGCTCCGGTCAGTGATGAGATTGCGTTTATATGTGAAAATGGTTCCCTTGTTGTATATCAGGATAAAATTTTGGCAAAGCACATCATTCCCAGGAATACAGGTCAGGAAATACTAAAGGCCATGATGGAGCGGGAAGGCTGCGAAGCATTGCTCTCAGGTGTAAATACCTGTTATATAGAACCTAAGGATGAGGCGTATATGCTTCATATCCGTGACGTGGTTAAAAATACTGTAACGGTTGTAGATGATATTTTAAAGGTGGAAGAACCCTATCTTAAAATATCTGTTTATGAAAAGAACGGGATTAATAATTCAGAGGATTATTGGAATGAACGTTTTGGAGAGAAAGTTACAGTTGTAACTTCGGGCAATCTCTGGCTGGATACCGTTCCAAAAGGAGTTAATAAAGGGACTGCAATGCAGGATCTTTTCCGGGAACTTCAGGTAACGCCACAGGAGACGATGGCATTCGGCGATCATTATAATGATGTGGAAATGCTTCAAAATGTTTCCTATAGTTTTGCAATGGACAATGCCCAGCCGGGGATTTTGGATATCTGTAATTTTCATACAGATCTGGTAGAGAAAACCCTGGAAGAAGTACTGGAAGGAAAATATGATAACATCCAACATGGAAACAAAACGGATTTGAGCCACAGGAAATGCTGTATGGGAGGAGAACGATGATTAAACTGGTTGCTTCAGATATTGATGGTACACTGCTGGTAGAAGGAAGCGATAAAATAAATGAAGAAATTTTTGATGTAATCCTGAAATTAAAAGACCAGGGTACTCTGTTTGCAGCTGCCAGCGGCAGGCAGTATGCAAGTATCCGAAGATTGTTTGCACCAATTGAAAATGAGATGATTTTTGTATCGGAAAACGGCTCGAATGTGGTCTGCAGAGGCTATGAAATGTCATCTACCGTACTGAACCGCCAAGACGCAGAAGAACTGATCCGCTTTATCCGCACACAGCCGGGGTGTTATCTGACAGCCTCCACCAGAGGTCCTATGTATATCGAAGATGATGATGCAGACTTTTTAAAGTTGCTGACAGAGGGATACCATAATGATATGCGCCTGGTCCAGGATGTGCTGAAAGAAGAGATTGAAATTATCAAAATTTCCATATATAAAAGTACCGGTGTTCAGGATATTGCTGAGGGAGTAATTGCACAGTGGAAAGACAGGTTCCATGTGACGATTGCCGGAGAGCCCTGGATTGATTTTATGGATTTTGATGCAGATAAAGGGAAAGCATTGCAGACCATCCAGCAGACGCTTCGTATTTCCAGAGAAGAAACCATGGTATTTGGTGACAATAATAATGATCTGGGAATGATTGCCAGTGCAGAAGAGAGCTATGCAGTTGCCAATGCCCAGCCGAAAGTGCTGGAAGCAGCAAAACACATTGCTGATGAAAACGTAAATGACGGTGTTTTAAAAGTTCTGAAAACATTATTGGATTCAAAGGGAGGAATACAGATGTATAAATACGATGATGCGTGCCTGAAGGCATTTTTGGAAAAACAGTTACAATTATTTGATGAGAAAGTTGCGGAAACATTGGAAGAAGCAGACGAATTTCTGGATGATGTAATGGCGGTGACGGTTAATACCCTGGAAGAGGTCAGAGATTATTTTGAAGAAGCCGGAATGGATACTTCAGATATGTCGGGGGATGAACTGGAAGAGGCGTCAGAAGTGTTTCATCTTCCGGATGGACGTTATCTGATTGTAGAAGGTTAGAAAGTACAATTTAAAAGCCACTTACGAGTAATTTGGTAACGAAAATTTAAGACACGCAGCAGCGTGTCTTAAATTATTATCTTGGAAAGAAAATCATATTAATGACTGCAAGAATTAAGATGTGTACCGGATAAAACCAGTAGAAAAAATATTTCATGGAACGCCCCCGCTCTCCGTTATAGAACCAGATGGGAATAAAGCCCAGGACAGCTGCAGGTTCCCACAAAACGGAAATTGCTCCGCTGGAAACCTGGTTTTTCCTGTTAAAGCGGAAGAAATACAGGATTTCCAATAAGAAAATGCCCATAAAACTATAGTCTACATTTAGCAGGTAGCCGGCGAGCATTCCGACAATAAAGGTGATCAGCTGAAAGATAACCCTACCTTCAAAGCGGGAAGCGATTATCATGACAACCAACCCGATAAAAAGTGTAAAGAAGATATTCTGCTGGTTGAAATCAAAGAAAGTTCCTCCTAAAGCCAGATCAAAAGGAATTTCTGAGATAAATGCAAAAAGAAGCAGCCTAAGAGCATATTTTTGCACATTTTTTGTATGGATAAATCCTTCTACTAACAGAAAGCAGAAGATAGGAAATGCCAGACGGCCGATTTGGCGCATTACCTCATAGAGGATTTTCAAATTCTCAAAAAGGACGGGATCGGACTGAATATAATCCTGATACAATAATCCTTCCCCCAGTGTAAATGCGCCAATGTGGTCTATGAGCATCGTGATAATAGCGATCATTTTTAATGTATAACCCGTAATCGAAAATGGTTTGTTCAGCTTCATAATATCATCCTTTGCTATCTGTAGTTTTAAGAATTATAGCTTATTTTGTCATGGTTTGCAAGGGAGCGGCTGAAAATGGATAAGAAACAGAAAAAGAGGTAAATAAAATGAAACGAATGATTAATCTGACAGACAGCCCTGATGATCTGGAACGTTTTCACGGTGACCAGGATTTACAGGCATTCTGCCAAAAATTTGGATGCGATGGATATGAGTATATGAATATCGGACTGGATGATACCTGCAGGATCCCGGCTGGTCAGGTAATCGGGGTTCATCTGATCTCATTTAATGCCTGGATGGATTTATGGACAGAAAATGAAGAGGCACTGATCAGGGAATATGACAGCATGGATACCGTAGAAGAAGTATTTGGAGGAAGAACCAAAGAGGCACTTCTGCGTAAATTTCAAAAGAATCTGGATTTTGCCCAGAGCGTCAATGCAGAATATGTAGTATTTCATGTGAGTGAGGTTAAGATAAAGGAGTCTCTTACATATCAGTTTGCATATACGGATGAAGAAGTTATTGAGGCGGTTTGCCAGATCGTGAATGCACTTCTGGATGATAAAAAGTATACTTTTTATTTCCTGATGGAAAATCTCTGGTGGCCAGGATTTACATTTACCAATCCCCAGATGACACAGAAGCTGATGGATGGCATTCACTATGAGAAAAAAGGAATCATGCTGGATACGGGACATCTGCTTCATACAAATTTGGATATCCGGCATCAAAGTGATGGAATCGCTTATATACAAAAACAGCTGGAGGAGCATGGAGAGCTGTGCAGCTGGATCAAAGGCATTCATCTGAACCAATCCCTGACAGGGGAAGCTGTAAAAGAGATACAGAAAACAGAAATAGTCTGGAAGGATCGTTATTATGACCGCTGGTCCCAGATCTTTACTTATATTTTTCAGATAGATCTGCACCAGCCATTTACAGACCCTCAGGTTCCTGGGCTCGTGGAACGAATTAATCCCCTGTTTCTGACCTATGAGTTCATCAGCAGAAGCCGTGAAGAGCATGAAATGCTGCTGGCTGACCAGAAGGCAGTTTTCATGTGAAATAGGCGTGGTGTGCTATTAAGAACCAAGTTACTCAGATAGGCATTATCCTGGAATATGAAAAGGAAAAGCGGACAGTCACAATGATACGACTATCCGCTTCTTTTTATAAATACATTCGATGGAACAGCTGATACTAAAGGTGAATCTAAGCTGCTGTATCTGACTCGCTCTGTGGGGCTTCGGAATCATCAGCTTCGGAATCATCAGCTCCGGCATCATCGGTTTCAGCATCATCCATTGGAGGCTCTGTTTCATCTCCGAATTCATCCCCTTCACCGTCTTCGCTATATTTTTCATCTTCCGTTACCTCTGTAACCTGCGCATTGTCAACCAGGAACTGGCATACTTTATCTTTTAGAAGTTCGCTCATAACACTGTCTTTGTCGTTATTTTGTTCGAATTCTTCTACAGAGGATACTTCGTAATATTCAAGATTATCATTTACATAAGATTTGTATTCTTCATCGGTAACACTGATTTTTTCTTTTTCAGCAATCGCTTCAAGCGCCAGCTGTTCATTTACCGTACTGATTACAGTCTGCTTGATATCTTCTTCGCTGCCTGCCAGATCTTCAATGGTAACCCCAAACAGTTCTGCGTAGTAGGCATTGCTTTCATCAACCTGCTTTTTACATTTTTCATATAATTCTTCCGGATAGCCGTTAAATGTTGAACCTTCAATTACTGCATTGATGGCATCATCTTTTAATGTGTATTCGGAATCCTCTTCTTTGCTTGCAAGAAGTTCGTTTTTCAGGTTCTCTTCGTAATCGGCGGTATTTTTATAATCGGAAATACTGCTGACAAACTCATCATTATAGGTAGCAGGAGTGATCTGTTTGATGGCTTTTACCGTAACAGAAAACACTGCTTCTTTACCGTTTAAAGTGTCATCGCCGTAGTCTTCCGGGAAAGTAACTGTGACATCTTTCTTGTCATCTTTTTTGACCCCGATTAATTGTTCCTCAAAGCCTTCGATAAATTCGCCGCTTCCCAGTTCCAGGTCATAAGCTTCTGCAGTTCCGCCTTCAAATGGAGTGCCGTTTATTTTCCCTTCAAAGTCCATGGTTACGGTATCCCCTTCTTTTGCAGCCCTGTCGGTGATTTCAGTTGAAGTTGCATTGTCTTCCAGGGCAGTGTCGATCTCGCCTTGTACTTCATCGTCCGTGACTTCGGGTACAACTTTTTCAAGTTTCAGACCCTTATAATCTCCCAGGGTGACGTATTTTTTTTGGCAGCCGCTTAAGGCTAAAGATGCTGTCATGCACAAAGTGAGTGCAAAAACAATGAATTTCTTCTTCATAAATGATAAATCCTTTCTTTGGTATGTAGTTTATTTGACTACTATAACACACAAATGTGAAAAAAGTGTATAAAAAAACACTTTAAAAATAAAAAAATATATGTTATAATAGCAAAAGTTCATGAAATAAGGAGGCTAAGACCATGAAACATATTAAAACATTAAATACACAGGTACTTCAGAACACAATGAAAAAAGGTGGCTGTGGAGAATGTCAGACTTCCTGCCAGTCAGCATGTAAGACATCCTGTACGGTTGGAAATCAGAGCTGCGAAAATAATAAATAAGAAAACAATATAAGCAGCGAACATGCGTCGCTGCTTATTATACGAAATGAATACTGCTCTTGAACCCGTCAGGTATTTGCCGGGTATTTTTTTCATGGAGTGGATTTGAAAGGGGATATACAGTGGTCCATCAATATAAAAATAATGGCTATAACATCTTACTGGATGTGAACAGTGGAGCCATCCATGTAGTGGATGACATCGTTTATGACGTGGTTCCTTTTATAGAAGAAGGACTAAATCCAGAAGAAATCGCAGAGCGGTTAAAGGATACATACGGCAGCGCTGAAATTATGGAGGCGGTTGCTGAGTGTGAGGAATTAAAAGAAGCGGGTGTACTTTTTACCGAAGACATCTATGAAGAAGCAATTATTGATTTTAAGAAAAGGCAGACCGTTGTAAAAGCACTCTGCCTGCATATCGCACATGACTGTAACCTCGCCTGTAAATATTGTTTTGCAGAAGAGGGAGAATACCACGGAAGACGGGCTCTTATGAGTTTTGAAGTTGGTAAGAAAGCCCTTGATTTTTTGATTGCCAATTCCGGATCCAGAAAGAATCTGGAAGTGGATTTCTTCGGCGGAGAACCGCTGATGAACTGGCAGGTTGTAAAAGATCTGGTCAAATACGGAAGAGAGCAGGAAAAGATCCATGGCAAGAACTTCCGCTTTACATTGACAACCAATGGCGTTCTTCTAAATGATGAGGTCATGGAATTTGCCAATAAAGAAATGGCAAATGTGGTGCTCAGCATTGACGGACGAGAGGAAGTCAATGATCTAATGAGACCTTTCCGAAATGGAAAAGGCAGTTACGATTTAATCGTTCCTAAATTCCAAAAATTTGCAAACAGTAGAAATCAGGAAAAATATTATGTGAGAGGAACCTTTACCAGAAACAACCTGGACTTTGCCAAAGATGTTCTGCATCTGGCTGATCTTGGATTTGAGCAGATATCGGTGGAACCGGTTGTGTCTCTTCCGGAAGAAGAGTATGCAATCCGCGAAGAAGATCTTGCAGCGATCTGTGAAGAGTATGACAAGCTGGCAGCAGAGATGGTAAAACGTGAAAAAGAGGGTAAAGGGTTTAACTTCTTCCATTTTATGATAGATTTAACAGGAGGTCCCTGTGTGTACAAGAGATTGTCGGGGTGTGGTTCCGGTACGGAATATCTGGCAGTCACTCCATGGGGGGATCTGTATCCATGCCATCAGTTTGTAGGGGAAGAAGAATTTCTGATGGGCAATGTGGATGAAGGAGTAACAAAGACGGACATGCGTGATGAGTTTAAATGCTGCAATGTATATGCAAAGGATAAGTGCCGGAAATGCTTTGCAAGATTTTACTGCAGCGGAGGATGCGCAGCAAATTCATTTAAATTCCATGGGCAGATCAATGATGCCTATGACATTGGCTGTGAACTGCAGCGCAAGCGTGTTGAATGTGCAATCATGATAAAAGCAGCACAGGCGTCTTTGGATTAAAGATTACAAATGAGAGAGAAGGAGAAGCATCATGAACAAGCAAAAAGCGATTATTGTAGTAGTTGCCATGACAATCTTATTGGGGCTTTTGGCATTTACTACATCAGTGGGATTTGGTCCTACAGGAACTGGTTCTGCCAGAAATATTAAGACCGGTCTGGATTTATCCGGCGGTGTAAGTATTACATATCAGGCAGTGGGAGATGAGACTCCGTCTGAAGAAGATATGAAGGATACCATTTACAAGTTACAGCAGCGTGTATCCCAGTACAGCACAGAAGCACAGGTTTATCAGGAAGGCAGTGACCGTATCAACATCGAAATTCCCGGTGTAACAGATGCGAACAAGATTCTGGAAGAACTTGGAAAGCCTGGTTCTCTGCAGTTTGAACTAACAGATGGTACCGTTGTATTAAATGGTACGGATGTTGACAGTGCGGAAGCAAGAGTTCAGAACGATGAGATGGGCAACAAGGAATATGTTGTAGAACTGCTTCTTACAAAAGAAGGAACGACTAAATTTGCAGATGCTACTGCAGCAAATGTTGGAAAACAGATTAAAATTGTCTATGACGGCAATGTAATCAGCGCACCAAAAGTAAATGAAGCAATTACCGGTGGAAAAGCTTATATCTCCGGTATGGCTAATCAGGAAGAGGCAGAAACACTGGCATCCTCCATTCGTATCGGTTCACTTTCACTGGAACTGGAAGAACTCCGTTCTAACGTGGTTGGGGCACAGCTTGGTGAAGAAGCGATTTCAAGCAGTTTAATTGCAGGTGCTATTGGTCTTGCAATCGTTATTATTTTCATGATCGTAGTATATCTGCTTCCAGGTATTGTAGCGGGTATTTCACTTTTAATTTACACAGGCCTTATGCTTTTATGCCTGAATGCATTTGATTTAACCCTGACCTTGCCGGGTATTGCAGGTATTATTCTTTCCATAGGTATGGCGGTGGATGCCAACGTTATTATCTATGCCAGAATCCGTGAAGAAGTTGCAGCAGGAAAATCTGTGAAATCTGCAATTAAATCCGGTTTCCAGAAAGCATTTTCAGCTATTATTGATGGTAATATTACAACCCTTATTGCAGCAGCAGTGCTTGGTTTAATGGGAACAGGAAGCGTGCAGGGATTCGCACAGACACTGGCACTTGGTATTGTGTTATCCATGTTCACCGCACTGGTTATTTCCAGACTGATTATTAATGCATTCTTTACGCTTGGATTAAAGGGTGAAAAGTTATACGGAAAACAGAAGGAAAGAAAAACAATCAATTTCCTGAGCAAGAAAAACCTTTTCTTCATTGTTTCCATTATTCTGATTCTGGTTGGTCCTGCGTCCATGATATTTAACAGCGTACAGGGCAATAAATCATTGAATTACAGCCTGGAATTCATGGGTGGTACTTCTACAAATGTAACATTTAAAGAAGATCTGAGTATCGGGGATATTGATTCTAAGGTAAAACCTGTGGTACAGGGAGTAACGGGGGATGCAAATATCCAGACACAGAAAGTAAGCGGAACAAATCAGGTTATCATCAAAACCAGAGAATTGAATCTGGATGAGAGACAGGAATTAAGCGATGCATTGAAGAAGGACTTTGATGTGGATACCACACTTATTACAGCAGAAAGTATTTCTTCCACTGTAAGTTCAGAGATGAGAAGCGATGCAATTATAGCGGTAGTTGTTGCTACTATCTGTATGCTGATCTATATCTGGTTCCGGTTTAAGGATCTGCGTTTTGCTACCAGTGCAGTTGTTGCACTGCTTCACGATGTATTAGTAGTACTGGCATTCTATGCACTTGCAAGAGTATCGGTAGGAAATACATTTATCGCATGTATGCTGACAATTGTTGGTTATTCCATCAATGCCACCATTGTTATCTTCGATAGAATCAGAGAGAATATGGCGCTCATGAAGAATAAAGACAACATTGCAGATATCGTAAATCTGAGTATCACTCAGACCCTTACAAGAAGTATTTATACTTCCCTTACAACATTTATCATGATTGCAGTACTGTTTGTCATGGGAGTTTCTTCCATACGTGAGTTTGCACTGCCTCTGATGGTTGGTATTGTATGCGGAGCTTATTCTTCTGTATGTATTACCGGTGCACTCTGGTATGTATTGAAGACTAAAATTAAGACAAAGAAAAAGTAATTATAAATAATAAATGTAAGTACCTCTGGTATGCTTGTACCGGGGGTATCTTTCATTTTCAGGTGATATACAAAGGAGAAATGATTTTGGAGAAATGGTTTGTCACAGCAAAAAGAGCTGATTTTCAGCAGATTTCCGGCAAATTTGGGATTAATCCGGTCACTGCCAGGATAATACGCAACCGGGATATAGTGGGAGATGAAGCGATTCAGGAATATTTAAACGGAGGCTTGAAGGATCTTCATGATCCGAAGCTTTTACATGGCGCCAGAGAAGCTGTCATCCTTTTGAACAGCAAGATCAATGAGGGCAGAAAAATCCGTATTATTGGAGATTATGACATTGACGGGGTAAATGCCACCTATATCCTTTATAAAGGGTTGAAACGGTGTAATGCCAATGTAGACTATGAGATACCCGACAGAATGAAGGACGGGTACGGGATCAATGAACAGCTGATTCAGTATGCATACGAGGAAGGCGTGGATACCATTGTGACCTGTGACAATGGTATAGCTGCTATTGATCAGATTGCCTATGCGAAAAAACTGGGCATGACCGTGATTATAACGGATCATCATGAGCTGTTATTCAAAGAAGAAGCAGGGGAAAAGATATGTCTTCGTCCACAGGCAGATGTCATTATTAATCCAAAACAACCGGAGTGCAATTATCCGTTTCCCAGTCTCTGCGGTGCGGCAGTGGCGTTCAAACTGATTTCCTGTTTGTTTGAAGATCATCGGATCCCCCGGGAAGAGGCAGAGGCTTTTATTGAATTTGCAGCAATTGCCACGGTTGGAGATGTTATGGATCTGATCGGTGAAAACCGTATTATCGTCAAAGAGGGACTTAGACGCCTCACCAATACACAGAATAATGGGCTGCGTTCTTTAATAAAAGTAAACGGGCTGGATGAGTCGGATATATGTGCCTATCATATTGGATTTGTTATCGGTCCCTGCATCAATGCAAGCGGTCGCCTGGATACGGCGAAACGTGCCCTGGAGCTGCTGCTCGCGGAAACAGAAGGGGAAGCCCTTCAAATGGCGGAGGAATTAAAAAGCTTAAACGACGAACGTAAGGCCATGACACTGGAAGGATTTGAAAAGGCAGTGGAACTGGTGGAGACCACAGAGTTAAAAAACGATAAGGTGTTAGTTGTCTATCTGCCGGATTGCCATGAAAGCCTGGCGGGCATTATAGCCGGGCGCATCCGTGAACGGTTCCATAAGCCGGTATTCGTTTTGACCGATGCAGAAGACGGCGTAAAAGGTTCCGGGCGTTCCATTGAGGCTTATAACATGTTTGAAGAAATGGTAAAATGCCAGGAATTATTCACAAAGTTCGGCGGTCATCCAATGGCGGCAGGACTGTCGATCAAAAAAGAAGATGTGGAAAACTTGAGAATCCGTCTGAATGAACTTACCACCCTGACGGAAGAGGACTTTATCCCAAGAGTTTCCATTGACGTAGCTATGCCGATCGATTATATATCAGAAGAGCTGATCGGGGAGCTGGAGGTGTTGGAGCCATTTGGTAAAGCCAATCCCAAGCCGGTATTTGCAGAAAAGAATCTGAATGTGTTAAGTGCCAGAATTCTTGGGCAGAATAAGAATGTAATAAAAATGCAGGTTTTAAATTCCCAGGGTATGGTGATGGACGCCATGTATTTTGGGGATGTGGAAAAATTTAATACTTATATAACGGAAAAATTCGGGATGTCAGAGGTTGAGAAGATGTATCAGAACAGGGAAAATGCTGTTTCTATCTCCGCAACCTATTATCCCCAGGTAAATGTGTTTCGAAATGTGAGGAATATGCAGATCGTCATACAGAATTATATGTAAAGCAGTCAGTAAACAGAGTTAGATAACAGGAGGAAACAAAATGTTAAACATAGGTAGCCATATCTCTTCTTCCAAGGGATATTATGCAATGGGAAAACAGGCGGTGAAACTGGGCGCCAACACATTTGCTTTTTTTACCCGTAATCCAAGAGGCGGAAAAGCAAAGGAGATTGATGAAGCGGATGTTGCGAAATATCTGGAGCTTTCCAAAGAACATGATTTTGCCAAAATCGTCGCACATGCCCCGTATACGCTAAACGGCTGTTCGGCTGATGAAGGACTTCGTAAATTTGCAAGAGATACCATGGCAGACGATTTACGGAGAATGGAGTATACCCCCGGGAATTATTACAACTTTCATCCGGGAAGCCACGTAAAGCAGGGCGCAGAGATTGGGATTGACTATATCGCACAAATGCTGAATGAAATCCTGAAGCCGGAACAGACCACAATCGTTCTGCTGGAGACTATGGCGGGCAAAGGAAGTGAAGTGGGGCGTACCTTTGAAGAATTAAAGGCGATTATCGATAAAGTAGAATTGACGGATAAACTGGGTGTGTGCCTGGATACCTGCCATGTCTGGGATGCGGGATATGATATCGTAAATGACCTGGATGGCGTAATTACCCGATTCGACAACGTAATCGGTCTGGACCGTCTTCGTGCCATTCATTTAAATGACAGCCAGAATCCATTTGAAAGCCACAAGGACAGGCATGCTAAAATTGGAGAGGGAAGTATCGGAATCGACGCTTTTAAACGGATTATCAACCATCCTGCACTTTGCAGTCTGCCGTTTGTACTGGAAACACCAAATGACGATGAGGGATGGGCAAAAGAAATTGCCATGCTCCGGGAAATGTTTATACAAAATTAATTTGTATTTCAAAGCTGTATAACGTATAATTGTTGATTATACGAAAAGTTTTACCACAGAGTTGGAGAGGAGATTTTTATGAAAAAGTTTGGTTGGAAAGTTCTGGCGGTCATTGCAGCCCTTTTGATCGCGGGAGTCTATTACTACGTAACTTTGCCTGCTATTAATATTCATGCGTCCGGTTTCTGGACATTTCTGATGGCGGCAGTGGTCATTGTTGTTATTATTTACGGACTGCCCAGAATTCGGACAGTAGAAGATGCAAAAGAAAGCAAAGGACTAAAATTCGGCGTTGGGATCCTGGCGTTGGTAGTGATTGTATATATTGGAGGAAGCATTCTTTCTTCCCCGATTATCAATGCAAATAAATACCAGAAGCTGATCAGCGTTGAGACAAGGGATTTTAATGAGGATATCAAAGAAGCGGATTATTCCAAAATACCTCTTTTGGACAGAGATTCTGCTACTCTTTTAGGAAATCGAAAAATGGGAAGCATGGTTGACATGGTATCTCAGTTTGAGGTCAGTGATCTCTACACACAGATTAATTATCAGGATACTCCGGTAAGGGTAACACCTCTGGTATATGCCAACCTGATCAAATGGTTTACTAACCAGTCAGAAGGTATCCCGGCATATATTAAAATTGATATGGCAACCCAGGATACAGAGCTTGTGAAACTGGATAAACCGATTAAATACTCTCAGTCAGAGCATTTGAACCGGAATATAGACAGACATTTAAGGTTCCGTTATCCGACTTATATTTTTGATACACTTAGTTTTGAAATCGATGACAATGGAACACCATATTGGGTATGTCCGGTTAAGAAATACAATATCGGCTTATTTGGCGGCGTTACCATCGGACGTGTGGTACTTTGCAATGCCATAACAGGAGAAACACAGGATTTTGCAGTAGAAGATTGTCCTCAGTGGGTTGACCATGTGTATTCAGCCGACCTTTTGGTTCAGCTCTATGATTACTATGGAACCTTAAAGAACGGTTATTTTAACAGCGTTCTGGGACAGAAAGGGTGCCTGCGCACCACAAGCGGTTACAATTATCTGGCACTGGAAGATGATGTCTGGGTTTACACCGGTATCACTTCTGTCAGCGGCGACCAGTCCAATGTAGGATTCGTACTGATGAACCAGAGGACGATGGAAACCAGGTTCTATGAGATCAACGGAGCCGAGGAGTACTCCGCTATGGGTTCGGCGGAAGGCCAGGTGCAGCATCTGGGGTATAAATCTACCTTCCCGTTACTCTTGAACATTGCAGGAGAACCGACCTATTTTATGGCATTAAAGGATGGTGCAGGTCTTGTAAAAATGTATGCCATGGTTAATATTCAAAAATACCAGAATGTAGCGATAGGAGATACAGCGGCTGAGTGTGAAAAAGCATACCGCAGTCTCTTGAAACAAAATGGAATAGCAACGGAAGAAACAAGATCCGTTAATGAAGCCAAGGGTAAGATAAAGAAAATAGCCCAGGGCGTAGTGGAAGGCAATTCTCATTACTACATTATGTTAGAGGGCAATAATGAAATCTTTGATGTTTCGGTTGTGGATTATCTGGACATTATTAAATATAATGAAGGGGATCAGATCACAATCGAGTATACGCCGGGAGATCAGGCAAATATAGTTTTAAATATAAAACAATAATAGAAAATCATCGGTATTAGATTTATAGAAAATCTAATACCGATTTTTATTTGCTTCGAATTAATAATAGAAATGCCTTTCATTACATAAAAGCTGCATTTCAATACATCCAACTCCTTAAATTGTGTTTTGGTGTTATAATTAAGAATTAGTTAATTGGTTGATTATATTGTTTCTTAATTGAATATTTCGATTTTTTGAGTAGAAACGTTGAGAAGAAACCATCTTACTGCTGATTAGCGATGGCAATGAACATAAAAAATACAAGAAGAGGGGAATAGGAAAGATGATCAATCCATGGAAATTGAAAAAGCAATTAATTAACACGGAGATATGCAGAGATTGTTTCAATAAAAAAAATAGACTAAATTTACAAAAAGAACACTTTCTTTATAGCTACTATAACTCCAAATGTTGTGAATGTAACGCTCTTAAACATACAGTAAAAGGCATACGGGCAAAAGGAATGATAAAGATCTTCTTTAGCAGATGAGAAAATGCTTAGAGAATAATTATGTTAGATCATAGTTTTGATAATATCTTGTTTGTGGTGAGATATACTGTTTAATTTGAAAAATATAGGGGAAGATTATTTATAAATTTACCAGGTGTAAAATTGCAAGAAGAGTGGGAAAGGCTTGATATATGCGGGGAAAGGAGGATTATGTGGTTAGATGTGAAAATGTAGGGAGGGCTGGTAAAGAATGTGAAAAGGCTTGATTTTGTGGGGGTTTTGGGGTATAGTGTGAAGTAAGAATGTGGGAAATACGTTGGATTAATAGTAATATAGGATGTATTGAAACCAACGGCGATACTGGCCGAAATTCTAGCCGCTTCCGGATTAATAGTAATATAGGATGTATTGAAACCCGTTCATGGTACGCAATCCAGCGCATCTATCTGAGATTAATAGTAATATAGGATGTATTGAAACAAGCTTCAGTAACTAACATAATTTGTTCTCCTTTTTGATTAATAGTAATATAGGATGTATTGAAACGGGGATGACCGGGCCGAATTGCAAAAAGAATTACAGATTAATAGTAATATAGGATGTATTGAAACTCCAGAGACAGCGGAGAAAACGCCGAAAGTAAGGAGATTAATAGTAATATAGGATGTATTGAAACCACACCGGGCAGCCGTATTTTATATAAGGTTTTTGATTAATAGTAATATAGGATGTATTGAAACTGTAAATGCTGCCTACCGGGTAGATAACATTAAACAGATTAATAGTAATATAGGATGTATTGAAACTCGTTTACATGCGGTTTAACGCAAAAGTACAGTGATTAATAGTAATATAGGATGTATTGAAACAAATCCTGAAAACTATAAAAAACTTTTGTAGTATGATTAATAGTAATATAGGATGTATTGAAACTTTAAGGGGAAATTCAAAATTACACTTTTTCCCCGATTAATAGTAATATAGGATGTATTGAAACGGTACAATATGACCTCAGGAGTTTCCTTAATAACCCGATTAATAGTAATATAGGATGTATTGAAACGGATACGTATGCTGAAATTGAATATAGTGACTTGATTAATAGTAATATAGGATGTATTGAAACTTATCTAAATACAATAGCTTTCCTTTTTTCTTTTGATTAATAGTAATATAGGATGTATTGAAACATTTAATCAATTGTATCTATTTCTACAGGAATCCGATTAATAGTAATATAGGATGTATTGAAACTACATCCATACCGGTATAGCATTACATCCACTCGATTAATAGTAATATAGGATGTATTGAAACTTTCTTCTTCCTTGGTAATAGTTGTTCCATACCAGATTAATAGTAATATAGGATGTATTGAAACCGCTGAGAATAAAATCACAGCAGCTTCTGCATTAGATTAATAGTAATATAGGATGTATTGAAACATTTTTACCTCCTTAATTTAGGTGCCTAAATTACGATTAATAGTAATATAGGATGTATTGAAACGACATACTGCTCCTGTATATGCGGTATGTTTCTATGATTAATAGTAATATAGGATGTATTGAAACGCGTTGGACTTTTTGGAATATGCGCCAACCTGAAGATTAATAGTAATATAGGATGTATTGAAACATTCCTCCAGATGTTGTTAATGTGCCACGTCCTTGATTAATAGTAATATAGGATGTATTGAAACTCCGCCAGCCAGGCAATTACACGAGCCTCTATTGATTAATAGTAATATAGGATGTATTGAAACCAATTTCTATCTCTCTTGCATTTGTTTTGCTTACGATTAATAGTAATATAGGATGTATTGAAACATCCCTATTACAGCGCTGGATTGCCCCGAGTGTGACGGATTAATAGTAATATAGGATGTATTGAAACATTAATGGGATTTTTCAATTTCCAGATGGTATCCAGATTAATAGTAATATAGGATGTATTGAAACTCTTACAATTTATAGAAACAGATAACCGGACTTGGTTAATAGTAATATGGGATTTATTGAAACTGATGTCGATATAAAAAATCGGTTGCTCTTGTTGGATTAATAGCAATATGGTATGTATTTAAATCATGACAGACTGATTAAAGCCACCAGGAGTTTTTGATTAATAGTAATACCGTGAATGCTTACTTTTTAATAACATTAAAGAATAGTAAGAATCTTGTAAATGTGTATACAATGAGTTAGTATCCAATAATACCAGTATATTGAAAGAGCCAGAATCAGAGGTGAACCCTAATTCTGGCTCTTTTTACGTATACTCTAAAATTCTACGGGTATTAACATGTTCTAATATTAAAGAATAGAATACTTTTTTCTACTGAATTGTCAGCTGATATTAAACAAAATACGCTCTGGTGCAGGAAAAACAGCATTTTAATACATTTTAAATACTAATGTCATTTTTTTACAGTATAATTAAAAAAAGTAAAAGCGGATGTAATGTTTTGTGACTGTGAGAAATTGGGATTCTCTATCGTTACGCTCTAAAGTTCATTTAAGATGTGTCACATGGCTATCAGAAAGTAATTTTAAAATATGCTGTGGGGTCTTAGAAAAAGTATAAAAGAGCAACTAGTACATTTATAGAATCAGCAATATAGAGAAAAGCAGGTTATCATTATATGAAACACCGCGGAGGGAAAGGGCAATTATGAAAAAGAAAAGTATTTTAAGGATTATTTTATTTGTGGTTCTGATAGCTGCTTTACAGATATCGGTTTCAGCAGAGGCGAAAACAAAAATAAACAAATCATCAGTAACGTTAGGCATTGGCAAGACATATGATTTAAAAATAACGGGTACGAAGAAAAAGGTAAGCTGGTCTGTTTCAAGGAAAGCAGTTTCTGTGAAAAAGCTTACGAAAACCGGGACGAGAGCCAGGGTAAAAGCAGTTAAAGCAGGAAAGGCAATTGTTACTGGAAAAATTGGTAACAAGAAGTATCAATGTAAGGTAATCGTTGTAAATCCAAAGCTGAACAGATCATCTCTTACATTGAAAACAGGTCAGTCATATACCTTAAAAATGTCCGGAGGTACAGGCAGGATTGTCTGGTCATCTGGCAATAGCGCAGTTGCAGGGGTAAGCAAAGGAAAAATCAGTGCCAAGAAAAGCGGGACTGTAATAATCAGTGCAAAGCAGAATGGAATTACGAAAAAATGCAGAGTAACGGTTCAAACCCCAAATAATCCCAAACCAGATAATGGGGGCAGTAATACCGGGAACAATACTGGTAAAAAAGAAGAATGGGAATCTTTTTTACGAAAAGAAGAGGTTATTGAAGCACCTGATTCTTTTGCATTAAAGATGAAAAATATAAGCGGAAGAAATCTGGGCAATGTGATTATTTATATGAATTTTTACGATGCCCAGGGAGTAAAAGTAAAATCGGTATTGGATTTGGTAAATGGGGTACAGGCTGGAACAGATACATATTTTTATTTTAAGAAACCCGAGGCTGCTTACGATAAATACGATTTTACTATACAAAAACCGGAATATGGAGATAAAGACAGAAAAACTGAACTGGTTATAGAAAAAACAGAGATAATCCAGAACAGGTGGGCTAGTCCTGTAAAAATCACAGTATTAAATCAGAGTAAGGAACATAGATTAATGTTTGACACCCTTACTTTTTACTATAAAAATGGAAAATGCGTAGGCTTAAATAAAAATGTATTTCATATAATAGATACTTATTCACGTGGAGAATATAGCTTGGTTGATACACAATTCTCTTACAATCAGGAGCTTGGATACACCGAATTCGACTCTGTTAAAGTGGTTATCATGGTTGCACGGAAATAATGCTGATAATTGTTTTTTGTTATACCTTGACAAATGCTGGATAAATGGTTAGAATAACAGTTAGTCGATATGACAAAAACTGTGATGAGGAGTATTAAGAGTACTTGCGTTTCAGAGAGCTGCCGGATGGTGCGAGGCAGTAACGATAAAACTCCCAACTCGCCTCGGAGTTCCTTAATTGAAATCAGTAGATTAAGGCGGGAATTCCCGTTATAGAATAAATGAGTGCATCCTATCAGGATGAATTAGAGTGGTACCACGGAAAGTAAAGCCCTTTCGTCTCTATAAGAAGACGAGAGGGCTATTTTTATTTAGGAGGAATGAACAATGGCAGTACCTTATAATCATAAGGCGGTTGAACAAAAATGGCGTAAGAACTGGGAAGCTGACCCGGTAAATGTGAATGATGGCAAGAAACCAAAATATTATTGTCTGGATATGTTCCCATATCCATCAGGAAACGGACTTCATGTAGGACACTGGAGAGGATATGTTATCTCTGATGTCTGGAGCAGATATAAGATGCTTCAGGGATATTACCTGATTCATCCCATGGGCTGGGATGCTTTCGGACTTCCGGCTGAAAACTATGCAATAAAGATGGGCGTGCATCCTGCTAAATCTACAGCGGAGAATGTATCAAACATCAAGCGTCAGATTAATGAAATTGCAGCAATTTATGATTGGGATATGGAAGTAAATACAACCGATCCTAATTTCTATAAATGGACACAATGGATATTTGTAAAAATGTTCAAGGCTGGTTTGGCATATGAAAAAGAATTCCCAATCAATTGGTGCCCTTCCTGTAAGACAGGACTTGCTAACGAAGAAGTTGTAAATGGTGCATGTGAGCGCTGTGGTACGCCGGTTACCAAGAAAAATTTAAGACAGTGGATGCTGAAGATTACTGCATATGCAGATCGTCTGTTGTCAGATCTGGATAAACTGGATTGGCCGGAAAAGGTGAAAAAGATGCAGTCTGACTGGATCGGCAAAAGCCATGGTGCTGAGGTTGATTTTAAGGTAGAAGGAACGGACAAAGCGATTACCGTTTATACAACCAGACCGGATACCCTTTACGGTGCAACATTTATGGTGCTTGCTCCGGAACATGCCATGGCGAAAGAACTGGCAGTGGATGCAACCAGAGCAGAAGTAGAAGATTATATCTTCAAAGCTTCCATGAAATCCTCTGTTGACAGGTTACAGGATAAAGAAAAAACAGGTGTATTTACCGGAAGTTATGCAATTAATCCAATCAACGGTGCAAAGGTACCAATCTGGTTATCCGATTATGTACTTGCTGATTATGGTACAGGAGCGATTATGTGTGTACCGGCACATGATGACCGTGATTTTGAGTTTGCGACAAAATTTGATATTCCGATTGTACAGGTCATTGCCAAAGACGGTAAAGAAATTGAAAATATGACAGAAGCTTATACAGAACCGGGCATCATGATTAATTCCGGTGAATTTAACGGAATGAGCAGTCTGGATGCGAAACGCGACCTGCCATCACGTCTGGAAGCCAGAGGCATCGGCAAGGTGACTACGAACTATAAACTGCGTGACTGGGTATTTTCAAGACAGCGTTACTGGGGAGAACCGATTCCAATCATTCACTGTGATCATTGTGGTACAGTTCCGGTTCCGGAAGACCAGCTTCCGCTTACTCTGCCTGAGGTAGAAAGCTATCAGCCGACAGGTACCGGAGAATCACCGCTTGCAGCAATTGATGAGTGGGTAAATACCACATGTCCGGTATGTGGAGCACCTGCAAAAAGAGAAACCAATACAATGCCTCAGTGGGCTGGTTCTTCCTGGTATTTCCTGCGTTATGTAGACAGCCATAATAATGAAGAACTGGTTTCCAAAGAAAAAGCAGATAAACTCTTACCGGTTGATATGTATATCGGCGGCGTAGAGCATGCAGTTCTTCACTTACTGTATTCCAGATTCTATACCAAGTTCTTAAACGATATTGGAGTTGTAGATTTTGATGAACCATTTACAAAACTGTTTAATCAGGGTATGATTACCGGTAAAAACGGTATTAAGATGAGTAAATCAAAAGGAAATGTGGTATCTCCGGATGATTTGGTAAGTGATTATGGATGTGATTCCCTGAGAATGTACGAACTTTTCGTAGGACCGCCGGAATTAGACGCCGAGTGGGATGACAGAGGTATCGATGGAGTATACCGGTTTATCAACCGTTTCTGGAATCTGGTAATTGATAATAAGGATAAAAAAGTGGCTGCATCCAAAGAGATGATTAAGATCCGCCATCGAATGGTTCATGATATTACCCAGCGTCTGGAAAGCTTCAACTTAAATACGGTAATTTCCGGATTTATGGAATACAACAACAAGATGATCGACTTAGCGAAAAAAGAAGGCGGCATCGATCAGGAGACATTAGAGACTGCAGTGATTCTGCTTTCCCCATTTGCACCCCATTTGAGCGAAGAGCTGTGGGAACAGTTAGGAAACAGTGGTTCCGTATTCAAGAACCAGTGGCCAGAGCATGATGAAGATGCGATGAAGGATGACGAGATTGAAGTCCCGGTACAGATAAATGGTAAAACAAAAATAGTTATCAGTGTTCCGGCTGAGATTTCGAAGGAAGATGCGATTGCGGCAGGAAAAGAAGCAGTTGCAGATAAGCTGACAGGTACAATTGTAAAAGAAATTTATGTGCCAAAGAAAATTATTAATATTGTGCAGAAATAAAAGGTATGTGACAGTCATAGGGAACTATGGCTGTCATTTTTTGCTATGTACCATACCTATGCATGAATATAACTAATTTTACAATTATATGCACGAAACTGTTGACAACCTATAAATTTAGTGTTAAATTTGAGTAAGTAGGAAAGCAGTTGAAGGCAACTTTTGAATCTGTCTTTCTTTTTTTACGAATTATTTTACATTTTATTTAGGAGGATTTTGATATGAAGAAGATGATTGTAACTGCACTTGCTGCGACCCTGGTTTTATCACTTGCGGGGTGTGGAAGCAAAGGAGCAGAAACGGAAAAAACAACAGCGGCAGCTGGAGAAACAAAAGAAGCAGGAGCAGAGGCAGCAGGCACAGAAGCAGCTGGCGGTACGTTAGTAATGGCTACTAATGCTGAGTTTCCTCCCTATGAATACCGCGAAGGAGATAACGTAGTTGGTATTGATGTGGAAATTGGTGAAGCGATTGCAAAAAGTATGGGAATGGAATTAAAAGTTGAAGATATGGCATTTGATTCTATAATTGTTGCAGTAGATGCTGGAAAAGCTGATGTTGGGCTTGCAGGACTTACCGTAACAGAGGATCGTCTCATGAATGTTAATTTCTCAGATCCTTATACAACAGCTACGCAGGTAGTTATTGTAAAAGAAGACAGTCCGATTACATCCCCCAATGACCTGGAAGGAAAGAAAGTCGGTGTTCAGCTTGGAACAACCGGAGATCAGTATGCAGGGGATATCAAGGATGCTACGGTAGAAAGATATAACAAAGGTTTTGAAGCAGTACAGGCAATGACCCAGGGGAAAATCGATGCAGTTATTATTGACCGTGAGCCGGCAAAAGTGTTTGTTGAGCAGAACGAAGGCATCAAAATGTTAGACGAAGCATATACAGAAGAAGAATATGCAATTGCAATTAAGAAAGATAATGAAGACTTGCTGAAAAAAGTAAATACAGCACTGGAAGATCTGAAATCCTCAGGAGAACTTCAGAAGATCCTGGATAAATATATTAAGGCACAATAAAACAAAGGAAGATAAGTTATGGCGGAAAAATTTTATCAGAATTTTATTAAAGATGACCGTTGGAAATACCTTACAGACGGATTGTTAACGACTCTTGAAATTACTTTATTTGCAGTACTGATCGGTATTTTATTGGGATTCCTGGTTGCTGTAATACGTTCGACTTATGAAAAGACAGGAAAACTGAAGATCTTAAATTTCATCTGTAATGTATACCTGACCATTATCCGTGGAACGCCAGTCGTAGTACAGTTATTAATTACGTATTTTGTTATTTTTGCTGCTTTTGATATTAACAAGGTACTGGTTGCCATCCTTGCTTTTGGTATTAATTCAGGTGCGTATGTAGCGGAGATCATCCGTGGAGGAATTCTGTCGATTGATAACGGACAGTTTGAAGCAGGTCGAAGCCTGGGATTTAATTATCCCCAGACTATGGTCTATATCATCTTGCCACAGGTATTTAAGAATGTACTTCCGGCTCTGGCAAATGAATTTATTGTATTATTAAAGGAAACATCGGTAGCTGGTTATATCGCATTGCAGGATTTAACAAAAGGCGGAGACATTATCCGCAGCCAGACATATTCTGCGACCATGCCTCTATTGGCGGTGGCTGCAATTTATTTAGTATTGGTTATGATCTTTACGTATCTGGTAAAATGTCTTGAAAGGAGGCTGCGTAACAGTGAGCGATAGAGGAGAAGTTTTAATTCGAGTTCAGAATCTTACAAAAGCCTTCGGTGATTTTAAGGCATTAAAGGAAGTATCCACAGAGATCCGGTCCGGTGAAGTGGTATTTGTAGTGGGACCGTCCGGTTCCGGTAAAAGTACATTTCTGCGCTGCCTGAACCGATTGGAGGAACCTACTTCCGGTCACATTTTATTTGAAGGTGTAGATATTCTGGACCCTAAAACAGATATCAATCAACATCGTCAGAAAATGGGTATGGTGTTCCAACACTTTAATCTTTTTCCGCATATGACAATTTTGAAAAATATGACAATTGCCCCTATGAAGCTTCAGAAGAAGACACAGGAAGAAGCAGAAAAGGAAGCAATGAAGCTGTTAGAAAAGGTCGGTCTTGCTGACAGGGCAGGCGCTTATCCAAGCCAGTTATCGGGAGGGCAGAAACAGCGTATTGCAATTGTCCGTTCTCTGTGCATGAGGCCGGATGTGATGCTGTTTGATGAACCAACCTCGGCACTTGATCCGGAAATGGTTGGAGAAGTACTGAATGTTATGGCTGATCTGGCAAGAGAGAATATGACCATGGTAGTGGTAACCCACGAAATGGGGTTTGCAAAAGAAGTTGCCGACCGTATCCTGTTTATGGCAGATGGACAGATCATAGAAGAAAATAATCCAAAGGATTTCTTTGGTAATCCAAAAAGTGAAAGACTGAAGAGCTTTTTGAGTAAAGTATTATAGCATGTTGATCCAATAATGGGTGTAAAAAAAGTTATTGTGTTGCCGATATGGGCAATGCAATAACTTTTTTTATGAAACACTTCAGCTAACTCTTTGACTAAAGTTGTCAAATTATGAAATTTGTTGAATACCTGAAATGTTGGAATCAATCACCATAGAATAATTTGTATGGTAAATAACAAATCCTGGTTTTCCGCCATTGGTTTTTTTCACATGTTTCTTTTCTATATAATCAATTTCTACTTTTTCTGCATTGCGGTTTTTGGAATAATAAGCTGCCAGCCTTGCTGCTTCTTCAAAAGTGCGGTCCGGAAGTTCTTCGTTGTTTGCTTTTACAATGACGTGGGAGCCTGGAGCTCCTTTGGCGTGGAACCACCAGTCATTTCCGGTTGCAATTTTAAATGTTAATTCGTCATTCTGGAAATTGTTTTTACCAACGTACATGTGGTAGCCATCGCTTGACAGGTAGTGAAAGGGCTTGGAAGTGATCTTTACTTTTTTGCCGGTATACTTGCGCTTGATATAACCGTAATCCATCAGCTCTTCTTTTACCTGAACCAGGTCTTCTTCCGACAGAGCAATGTCCAGAGAAGTACTGATGGACTCCAGATGTGTGATTTCATCCTGTGTTTCTTCAATCAGGTCCGTAAGAGCTTCGTATGTACGCTTTAATTTATTATATTTATCAAAATTCTTTTTTGCATTTTCCTGTGGGGTTAAGGTTGGATCCAGAGGAATCGAGATCATCTCATTGGTATAATAATTGAGTGCCTCTAATTTCTTGGCGCCAGGTTCCAGATTATATCCATAGGTGTTAATCAGTTCGCCATACACCTTATGCTTGTCACGTTTTTCAGTATCCTTAAGCTGTTTCAGCTGCAAGTCGTATTTTTTTCGGTTCCGTTCCAGTGCGGTCTGAACAATTCTTCTGAGATCCGAAGACTTCTGCCGGATACGTGTTATCGTATTTTTGACGGCATAGTAATTCTCCAGCACTTCTGAGATTGTGGGGTAAGCCATCGTGGTCTTATCTTCATATTGGGTCAGCTGGATACTGGAAAAGTCCACTGGTTCTTCACCCTGGAAAATAATATTGGGAGTGAAATTGCCGTTTTTAACATCTTCCATAATAAAGGAAAAAATACGGTATAAATGGGTTAATTCCATTTCACTGAAGCTGTTTGCACTCTGGGCAGATTCCAGGGATGCGCGGTGGCATACTTCTTCTGCCGTCAGGGGACTGATACCTGTGAAGGTGGTATAGAGAGCTTTTGCCAGTGCCATTGGCTTTGCGGATATCTCCGTTACGAAAGTTTCGGCAGATACCTCCAGTGGATTCCATTTATGCTGGGTCTCCGGGATAAAGTAAGTCCGCCCCGGCAGTACTTCTCTAACAGAACTCATTTGCAGGGAAACGTGTTTGATACTGTCAATAATCATGCCATCTTCGCTGCAGAAAATAATATTGCTGTGTTTCCCCATGATTTCCACAACAAGGGTTTTTCTGCATACATCACCTAATTCATTTAAATGTTCTATTTCAAAATTAATGATACGTTCCAGTCCGGGCTGATAAATCCGCAGTATCTTGCCGCTGCCGATATGTTTTCGAAGCAGCATGCAGAAATTCGGCGCAGTCATGGGACTGGGCTTGTTTACCTGGGTCAGGTAAATAAGGGGCAGGCTGGCACCTGCAGAAATCAGCAGGCGGTATTGAGTTTTTTGGTTTTTTATGGTAAGCATCAGCTCGTCATTTTCCGGCTGTGCAATTTTGTTAATTTTACCGCCGCATATGGTATCGTTTAATTCCCTGACCATATTGGCAATTACAATTCCATCTAAAGCCATGTTTGAGATCCTCCTTTTGTGCTGCATATATCCAATGTCAGACACGCTTTAGTATATCAGATAAAAAGGGGAAAATCCAGAGAAATTGAAACTGCAGCTTAAGTCTGGCTGAAGTTTGTTACTGTTCACATCCTTCGGATGCTCACAGTAACAGCATCTGCCCATCTAAAGTCGCCTTTGGCGAGGGGCAGATGCCCGAATGCCGCCACTTTATTGGCTCCGCCCCGTGCAGCCAAGTGCACGGCACGGTCTGAACAGTAACTGAAGTTTATTCTAAAAACTGCTTCTCTTCCATGAATGAAAGCGCTATAATAAAACAGAAACATTTTATAAACACGCAAAAGACCGATAAACGAGGAGACTCATGCAGATTAACAGATTATTTGAAATTGTATATTTATTACTGGAGAAACAAGGGACTACGGCGAGGGAACTGGCGGAGCATTTTGAGGTATCCGTAAGAACGGTGTACCGGGATATTGATACGCTGTGTCAGGCGGGAATCCCCATCTATACAAATAAAGGCAGAGGCGGCGGTATTCATCTGATGGATAACTTTATACTGGACAAATCCGTTTTGTCTGATATGGAGCGACAGGAAATTCTATGGGGGCTCCAGGGGCTCAATGCAGTTAAGGCGGCGGATAATGATGAAATACTATCCAGAATGCGGTCGCTATTTGGTGCTCATAAAACGGACTGGGTACAGGTGGACTTTTCTGACTGGACGGATGAACGGCAGAAGGTCTTCGGGGATATCAAGGAAGGGATTATTCGAAAAAAAGTAATCGAGATTGATTATTACAATTCTGCAGGTGTAAAATCATCCAGGCAGGTTGAACCGCTGCAGCTCTGGTTCAAAGATAAAAGCTGGTACCTCAAAGGATTTTGCAGAAAAGCAGGAGAGATGCGGCTGTTTCGGATTACCAGGATGAAACAGGTTAAGGTATTGGAAGAAAACTTTGAACGGGTACTTCCGGTGCAGGAATCTAACGAGAAAAAAGGATACCGGGATAAGAGCTATATCGTAGAGATTACGCTGCATATAGATGCCTCCTGCGCCTACCGGGTGTATGATGAGTTTGAAGAATCCCAGATTCAGGTTCAGGAGGATGGCAGCTTTCTGGCTAAATTAAATTGTCCGGAAAATGAATGGGTTTATGGTTATATCCTTTCTTATGGACCCTTAGTCAGGGTGACTGCACCTGAGCGGGTGAAAAATCAGGTGAGGGAAAGACTTGAAAAAACGTTAGAATTTTATTCCGGATCATAGTTTTAATATGACATACAGCTGTCAGGTTATACCTGTTATACTCTTTTTAACCGATGAGAAATAATACGGTAAGAAAAATAGAAAAAAGAGAGGTAAAACCATGGACTATGAAATCGTTTATTTAGAAGAGAAGAGAGCAGCAGGATTGAAGACCAGAACCAATAATTCCAGTCCGGATATGGGAGCAGAAATAGGAGGACTTTGGAAGCGCTTTTTTGAAGAGGGCATTTTCTTTCAAATGCCGGGGAAAGTGAATGATAAAAGTATCGGATTATATACGAACTATGCAGGAAACCATATGGACGACTATGACATGTATGTCTGCTGTGAGATAGATCAGGCGGCTCAAATGCCGGAAAATCTGGAAACTACCATCATTCCCAAAGGAAATTATGCCAAATTCATTGTAAAAGGAAATATGGTAACTGCAGTTCAGGAATTCTGGATGAAACTCTGGAGTATGGACTTAAAGAGGACCTATCTGGCTGACTTTGAAGAATACCAGCCGGGAGGAGATATGGACAATTCTGAAATTCATATGTATATTGGAATAGAGTAAGTACGGTTCTGATCCGTATATCTGCACGAAATCCTCCTGTTTGCAGGGGGATTTTTTTGTAAGAGCAGCTGTTATTTCCTTTTAGCCCGGATTTTGCTGTTGACTACACATTTGATATGTTTTATAATGTTTTTAATGTGGCGGCATGTGCCACAAAATTAAAAAAAGAGAGCGAATGAAGATGATTAAGAGCATGACAGGCTTTGGCAGGTGTGAAAACCTCCAGGGCAGCAGAAAATTTACAGTAGAAATGAAGGCAGTGAATCATCGTTACTTCGACGTGAATATTAAGATGCCCAAGAAGCTGAGTTTTTTTGAGTCAGCGATTAGAGGGATGCTTAAGAATTATATTCAGCGGGGGAAAGTAGACGTTTTCATTACATATGAAGATTTTACCGAAGAAAACTATTCGTTAAAATACAATGAAAATATTGCAGGGGAATACATTCGTTATTACAAACAGATGGCGGAGAAATTTGGCCTGGAAAATGATATCAGGACTTCAACACTTGGAAGATGCCCGGAAGTATTTACGATGGAAGAAACGGCAGCAGACGAGAAAGAAATCTGGGCAGTACTGGAAGCTGCTTTGGAAGGAGCCAGCAAACAGCTTGTGGATGCCAGAGTAAAAGAGGGGGATGCGTTAAAGGCAGATCTCTTTGATAAACTGGACAGTATGCTTGCGGATGTGGCTTCCGTAGAAGTACGTTTCCCTCAGATTATGGCAGCTTACCGTGAAAAACTCAGTGAGAAGGTAAAAGAACTGTTAGGGGATTCCCAGATTGAAGAAGGAAGGATTGCGGCAGAAGTAGTATTGTTTGCCGATAAGATCTGTACGGATGAAGAAACAGTCCGGTTAAGAAGCCATATTGAGAATATGAAATCCTGTCTTACAGAAGGCGGCAGTGTGGGCAGAAAGCTGGATTTTATTGCACAGGAAATGAACCGTGAGGCAAATACAATTTTATCGAAGGCAAATGACCTGGAGACTTCTAATACGGCTATTAATTTGAAGACTGAGATTGAGAAGGTCCGGGAGCAGATTCAAAATATTGAATAAGGTGGGAAAATAATTTGGCGAGATTAATTAACATCGGCTTTGGTAATGTGGTAAATACCAGCAAAGTCATAGCAGTCGTAAGTCCTGAGGCAGCACCGATTAAGCGTATGGTCCAAAATGCAAGGCAGACCGGAAAAGCAGTAGATGCTACCCAGGGTAGAAAAACCAAATCCGTAATTGTAACCGTGGATGATTTTATTGTATTATCAGCGTTACAGCCAGATACAATTGCAAAACGATTTTCACTCAATATAGAAGAGAAGCCAAAGGACGAAGAAGATGAATAGAAAAGGAATTTTAATTGTTTTATCCGGTTTTTCCGGTGCGGGGAAAGGCACTTTGGTAAAGGCATTGTTAAGTAAGTATCATAATTATGCCCTGTCTATTTCAGCCACGACGAGAAACCCCAGACCGGGAGAAGAAGATGGACGGGAATATTTTTTCAAAACAGTGGAAGAATTTAAAGAGATGATTGCAGAAAATGCGTTGATTGAATATGCCCAGTATGTTCAGAACTTTTATGGCACTCCAAAAGACTACGTGCAGGAGAAGCTGAATGAAGGAAAAGACGTAATTTTGGAAATTGAAATCCAGGGAGCACTCAAGGTAAAAGAACAATTCCCGGATACGCTGCTGTTATTTGTGACAACCCCTAATGCCCAGACATTAGAAGAGCGGCTGACCGGACGGGGAACGGAAACTGCGGATGTGATTCGTGACAGGCTGAGCCGCGCCAGCGAAGAAGCCCAGGGGATGGAAAAGTACGATTACCTGGTAGTCAATGATAAGCTGGAGGATTGTGTGGAAGAAATGCATAGAATCATTCAGAGTGAACATTTCAAGGCATCAAGAAATAATGAATTTATAAATACCATTAAAAAAGATTTAACGCGTTTTGCCAGATAGACTTCAGGCAGACCTATTTTGAAAGGAGAAATCATATGTTACATCCATCTTACACAGATTTAATGAAAGTCGTAAACAGTGAAGTAGAGGAAGGGGATACACCGGTAGTAAACAGCCGTTATTCCATCGTACTTGCAACAGCAAAGAGGGCAAGACAGTTAATCGGAGGAGCAGAAGCGCTTGTATATGACAATGGTAAAAAGCCGTTATCCGTTGCCGTAGAAGAGTTAAATAAAGGAAAAATCAAGATTTTAAGCGAAGATGAGACACCGGAAGATGAATTAGAAGTTCAGAAACAGACAGAAGAATAAAATAAGACTTAACCGATATCAGAAAAAGGATGTTTCGCTGCAGTGCCATTCAGACAGGCATTTGCAGTGAAACATCCTTTTTTGATGATCAGTTTTATTAGAATATCTTGGTGGTCCACTGGGTGCAGTCCCAGACTTCCGTAACCACATCCTGATAAAATTCCGGTTCATGGCAGATCAGAAGAATGCTTCCCTTATACTCCTTCAAAGCCCGCTTTAATTCTTCTTTTGCATCCACGTCCAGATGGTTGGTAGGTTCGTCTAAAAGCAGAATATTTGTTTCACGGTTTATTAATTTGCAGAGGCGTACCTTCGCCTGCTCTCCACCGCTTAGAACCCTTACCTGGCTTTCAATATGCTTGGTGGTCAATCCGCATTTTGCCAGAGCGCTGCGGACCTGGTACTGGGACAGTGAGGGATAGTCTTTCCAGATTTCTTCAATACAGGTAGTGGTGTTTCCGGGAGCCATTTCCTGCTCAAAATAACCGATATAAAGATAATCACCCAGTTGTACGGAACCTTCCAGAGAAGGTATCTGCCCCAGAATACTTTTTAAAAGAGTGGTTTTACCAATTCCGTTAGCTCCGATCAGAGCTATTTTCTGTCCCCGTTCCATCGCCAGGTTCAGTGGTCTGGACAGTGGTTCGTCATAACCGATCACAAGATTTTCCGATTCAAAAATGTATTTGCCTGCGGCACGGGCTTCTTTAAAATGAAATTCTGGCTTTGGCTTCTCCGCGGCTAATTCGATTTTATCCATTTTATCTAATTTTTTCTGGCGGGACATTGCCATATTTCTGGTGGAAACCCTTGCCTTATTCCGAGCAACAAAGTCTTCCAAATCACTGATTTCCTGCTGCTGGCGTTTGTATGCCGCTTCCAGCTGGGCTTTTCTGACAGCATAGACTTCCTGGAACTTGTCATAGTCCCCCACGTATCTGGAAAGTGCCTGGTTTTCCATATGATAGATCAGGTTAATGACACTGTTTAAGAAGGGAATATCATGTGATATTAAAATAAATGCATTTTCATAGTCATTCAGATAGCGTTTCAGCCATTCGATATGCTGTTCATCCAGGTAGTTGGTAGGCTCGTCTAAAAGGAGAATATCCGGTTTTTCCAGCAGCAGTTTTCCCAGCAGTACTTTTGTACGCTGTCCGCCGCTGAGTTCCGTAACATCTTTGTCCAGTCCGATATCCTCAAGCCCCAGGGCGCGCCCGATTTCTTCCACCTTAGAATCAATAATATAAAAATCATGCATGGTGAGGGTGTCCTGAATAGTTCCCAGTTCCTCCATCATCTGATTTAATTCATCTTCCGATGCATCACCCATAGAATCGCAGATGACATTCATGCGCTCTTCCAGGGAAAAAAGCTGTGCAAATGCGCCTTTTAACACATCACGGATGGTCTGCCCTTTTTCCAGAACCGCATGCTGGTCCAGATAGCCGGCATGGACATTTTTCGCCCATTCTACTTTTCCTTCATCCGGCTGTAATTTTCCGGTTACAATATTTAAAAATGTAGATTTTCCTTCGCCATTAGCTCCAATCAGACCGATGTGTTCACCCTTTAACAGACGGAAGGAAACATCGTGGAAAATCGCTCTGTCACCAAAACCGTGACTTAAATGCTCAACGTTTAAAATGCTCATTGCTGTATTAGCTCCTTAGTAATTATAGTTATCGATTTGATTATACAGGAAAATTCCAGAAAAGCAAGTAGCTGTACAAAAAAACGCACCCTGCTGTGGGTGCGAAGTCTATCAAATAATTCTTAACATTCAATTTTTATGGTCCAGGCGTAACCATTTTTCGTCCAGATATTATAGTCGTTATTTTGTGAATTATAAGCGATATGGTCCAGCTCCGGACAGGAGTTAACATTAATAATGTTTACATATTCACTGGGTTTTAGTTTCCAGTTTTTATTGCGAAGATAAGAATCAATTTCATGACTATGCATTTCTGTTACCTCCTTTAGTTGTCTTATCTATACATAATCATTGACTGTTTTTAAAGTTTTATTCAGTGTCTCTCATGTATACCAATATTATATCAGCAACTGCTTCGGTAGGAAATGGTTAGATGTTAGAAACTATTGTAATAATTTTGGTTATTTTGTCGATTTCATGCAGAAGTCAGTGGATGGGAATGAGATTTTTTTGGGAAAATATCTAAAAATAGACAATAAAAATTGGAACAGGCAATTTTGTGGTTTTGAGAACTTTGCACATTCTCAAGTATTTTATTGACCTTTTAAGACGAAAATAGTACAATAAACATCAAAGAGCAATTTTGCTTTTGGACGATACTAAAAATGAGGAGTAATTTATGAACGTATTATTTGTATCCCTGGGATGCGACAAGAATCTGGTGGATTCAGAAGTGATGCTGGGGCTGCTTGCTAAAAATGGATATGTCCTTACCGATGATGAGACGGAAGCAGATATTATTGTTGTGAATACCTGTTGTTTTATCAATGACGCAAAGGAAGAGAGCATCCAGACAATTCTGGAGATGGCAGAGCACAGAAAAAATGGTAAATGTAAGGCGTTAGTTGTGACAGGATGTCTGGCACAGCGATACAAGAAAGAAATAGTGGATGAGATCGAAGAGGTTGATGCCGTTCTGGGAACCACAACATACGATGAAATCATCAAGGCGGTGCAAACGGCGCTGAAAGGCCAGCAGATGTTAGAGTTTCACGATCTGGATGCTCTTCCTGCAAGGTCAGCAGGGCGTATGCTGACTACAGGTGGTCACTACGCACATTTAAAGATAGCCGAAGGCTGTAATAAGCATTGTACTTACTGCATTATCCCGAAGATCCGGGGGAATTACCGAAGTGTTCCGCAGGAAGAGCTGATCGAAGAAGCAAAAGACCTGGCTGAGCAGGGAGTTAAGGAATTGATTCTGGTAGCGCAGGAGACTACGCTCTATGGAAAGGATCTTTATGGGGAAAAGAGCCTTCATCTATTATTAAAAGAGTTATGTAAGATTTCAGGAATCCGATGGATTCGTATTCTCTATTGTTATCCGGAAGAAATTTATGATGAATTGATACAGGTAATGAAGGAAGAGAAAAAAATATGCCATTATCTGGATCTGCCTATTCAGCATGCAAGCGATGATATTTTGAGAAAAATGGGCAGAAGAACGAATAAGCAGCAGTTGAAGGATATTGTGAATAAACTGCGCAGTGAGATTCCTGATATTGCCCTTCGGACAACCTTGATATCGGGATTTCCCGGAGAGACGCAGGAACAGCATGAGGAATTAATGGAATTTGTAGATGAGATGGAGTTTGAGCGCCTTGGAGTGTTCACCTATTCTCCTGAGGAGGATACGCCTGCAGCAGAGATGGATGGCCAGATTGATGAAGAAGTAAAGGAAGACAGAAGAGATGAATTAATGGAACTTCAGCAGGACATCGCTTTTGACAAGGCACAGCAGATGGTGGGACGCAGTGTAATTGCCATGGTAGAAGGAAAAGTTGCAGATGAAAATGCTTATGTAGCCCGTACTTATGCAGATTCACCGAATATAGACGGATATCTGTTTGTGAATACAGGCGAGATGCTGATGTCGGGAGATTTTGTCAGGGTAAAAATTACAGGTGCGCAGGAATATGATTTGATGGGAGAGATTGAAGATGAATTTGCCGAATAGTTTGACCATATTAAGAGTTATTTTGATCCCTTTTTTTGTAATTTTCATGAAAACTGATCTGGGAGGTTCCGGTAAATATATCGCGCTTGCCATCTTTATTATTGCAAGTCTCACGGACAGTCTGGATGGGTATCTGGCAAGAAAAAACCAGCAGGTAACAAACTTTGGTAAATTTATGGATCCCCTTGCAGATAAACTCCTTGTGTGTTCTGCAATGATTTGCCTGGTTCAGATGAACCGCCTTGCCGACTGGATCGTCATCATTATTATCAGCCGGGAATTTATCATCAGCGGATTCCGCCTGGTAGCATCCGATAACGGAATTGTAATTGCCGCAAGCTGGTGGGGAAAATCCAAAACAATAGCGCAGATGGTTATGACAATTCTGTTAATAGCAGATCTGGGCGGATTTTTTGTTACTTTAGAAAATTTATTCGTTTTACTGGCACTGGTTCTGACCATTATATCTTTGATAGATTATATTGCGAAGAACATTAACGTATTGAGTATGCAAAAGTAAGATTACTTTGGAGGATGAAAAATGGTAGTAGAACTGATTTCCGTTGGAACGGAGATATTACTTGGGAACATTGTAAATACAAATGCAGCCTTCCTGGCGGAGAAATGTGCACTGTTGGGCTTATCGATGTATCATCAGACCGTAGTGGGTGACAATGAGGAACGCCTTGCAGATGCCCTGCAGACAGCCATGAACCGCTCTGATGTGGTTATTTTAAGCGGCGGCCTGGGTCCCACACAGGATGACCTGACAAAAGAAGTTGCGGCGAAGGTTATGGAAATGAAACTGATAGAAGATAAGCACAGCAAAGAACGGATACAGGAGTATTTTAAGAACAGCCAGTTTAAGATCATTACCGACAACAACTGGAAACAGGCTCTGATACCGGAAGGTGCCATTGTTATCGATAATAAAAACGGTACGGCACCGGGGCTTATTCTGGAAAAACAGGGCAAATCCGTAATCCTGCTTCCGGGACCTCCAAATGAAATGATTCCTATGTTTAACCATGATATCTTCCCATATTTAAATAAGCTGCAGCCGGAAATCATCTGTTCCACCATGGTGAAACTCTGCGGGCTAGGCGAAAGTTTTGTGGAAACAGAGATTGCAGATCTGATTGAAAAGCAGACGAATCCTACAATTGCAACTTATGCCAAGACAGGCGAAGTACATCTTCGTATTACAGCCAAGGCATCCGATGAAAAGGAAGCCAAGAAATTAATCAAACCGGTGGTAAAAGAGCTGCGCAGCCGTTTCGGCAACCATATTTATACCACAGAAGAGCAGGATACACTGGAAGAGACCATCATCCGTCTCTTAAAAGAAAAGGAACTGACTCTTACGACTGCTGAATCCTGTACAGGAGGGCTCCTGGCAGCCAGACTTACAAATGTGCCTGGTGTTTCAGATGTATTTAAACAGGGGCTGGTTACTTACTGTAACCGCGCAAAACGCAAGCTTTTGGAAGTAAAGAAAAATACGCTGAAAGAAAATGGAGCGGTGAGCGAAAAAACGGCGAAAGAGATGGCTAAAAACGGTGCATTTATTACCGGGGCAGATGTCTGCGTTTCCATTACAGGCATTGCAGGACCCGGAGGTGCTACGGATGAGAAGCCGGTTGGTCTTGTGTATATTGCCTGTTCTTATAATAACCAGGTGACAGTGCGGGAGTTCCATTTTAAAGGAGAACGTAATAAAGTCAGGGAAAGCTCCGTAGTAAATGCGCTGATCCTGTTAAGGGAATGTATTATTGCAGATACGGAGAAATCAGCGAAAAAAGATTGATGTTGTATTTGTTGGATTTATGTTTTTTTATGCAAGGTTTTATTGACTTGTAAGGACGGGTAGCGTATAATATACGTATAAAAAAGTCCTGCGTCTATGTGTAAACGTAGGTGCAGGGCTTTTGCTTTGCAAATCGGATACATAAAGGAGAAGTGAACGTGAAGAATTTTTACGATGGTGAAATAGAAAAGAGTGCCAGAATTCCAAAATTAATTGAAGACTTGTACGATCATATGCCGGTAATTGAGTCAGAACGTGCTGTCATTTTAACAGAGAGTTATAAAGAGACAGAAGGAGAGCCTGTGATTTTGAGAAGAGGAAAGGCTTTTGCAAAAATCTGTCATGAACTTCCTGTTACGATTCGTCCGGAAGAACTGATTGTAGGCAGTAATACGAAAACTGCACGGGGCTGTCAGGTATTTCCGGAATATTCTTTTTCCTGGCTGGAGGAAGAATTTGATACCGTGGAAAAAAGAAGCGCCGATCCGTTCTATATATCCAATGATACAAAAGAAAAACTGCATGAAGTTTATTTATATTGGAAAGGAAAAACCACCAGCGAGCTTGCCACTTCTTATATGACGGAAGAAACACTGCTTGCCATGAAGCACAATATCTTTACTCCGGGCAACTATTTTTATAATGGGATCGGACATTTTACCGTAAAATATGAAGAAGTACTGGCAATCGGATACGAAGGTATTATTGCGTTTGCCAAAGAGGAACTGGATAAATGCAGTGTGTCAGATGAAGATTACCAGACCCGTTCTGCTTTCCTGGAATCTGTAATAATCAGTTGCACAGCTGCAATTCACTATGCTCAGCGGTATGCGCTTTTGGCATTGGAAGAAGCAGCAAAGTGCCAGGATAACCGCAGAAAGTTAGAATTGCTGGAAATTGCCAGAATCTGTGCGAAAGTACCCGCAAAACCGGCTGAGACCTTTTATGAGGCGTGTCAGTCCTTCTGGTTTGTTCAGATGCTGCTGCAGACCGAATCCTCCGGGCATTCCATTTCCCCGGGACGATTTGACCAGTATATGTATCCGTATTACGAGGCGGATATGAAGTCCGGTAAAATAACGAGAGAGTCAGCACAGGAGCTGGTCGACTGCATCTGGGTAAAATTAAATGATCTGAATAAATGCAGGGATGCAGCAAGTGCGGAAGGCTTTGCAGGCTACAGTCTGTTCCAGAACCTGATTGTAGGAGGTCAGGACGAGGAAGGAAATGACGTTACCAACGACTTGTCCTTTATGTGCATTGAGGCATCCATGCATGTATTTTTGCCGGCACCATCTCTTTCTGTGCGTGTCTGGAACAAGACACCGGACGAACTGATGATTAAGGCAGCCAAACTTACCAGAACCGGTATCGGACTTCCGGCTTACTACAATGACGAAGTTATAATTCCATCCATGGTCAGCAGAGGAGTAGCACTTGCAGATGCCCGTACCTATAATATCATTGGCTGTGTGGAGCCTCAGGCTCATGGTAAAACCGATGGATGGCACGATGCAGCGTTTTTCAATATGTGCAGACCGCTTGAGCTGGTCTTTACAAGCGGAATGGAAGACGGCGAACAGGTAGGTATAAAAACCCGTGATATCCGGGAAATGAAGAGTTTTGAGGAATTCTACGATGCGTACAAACAGCAGATGGAGTACTTTATTGAATTAATGGTCAATGCGGATAATTCCATTGATGTGGCACATGCACAGAGATGTCCGCTTCCCTACCAGTCCAGTATGATTGATGATTGTATTAAAAAAGGTAAATCATTGCAGGAAGGCGGGGCAGTATATAACTTTACGGGTCCTCAGGGATTTGGAATCGCAAATGTAACAGATGCATTATACGCAGTGAAAAAGCTGGTATTTGAAGAGAAAAAGCTTACGCTGGCTGAATATAAGCAGGCATTGGATGACAACTTCGGCAAAGGTCTGAGCCAGTCTAAAGTAGAAGCGCTGACTATACAGATTGCAAAAGAACTTAAGAATGCAGGTCAGAAAGTTGGTGCGTCTGAGATCCGTGTGATTGCTGATACCGTGAGACAGACAGGAACGGAACCAGCCAAAAAGCAGAAATATGATGCACTATTAGCAATGATCGATGCACTTCCAAAGTACGGCAATGATATAGAGAGCATTGACCTTTTTGCCAGAGATGTAGCCTATACTTACACAAAGCCTCTGGAAAAATACAGAAATCCTCGTGGAGGGCAGTACCAGGCAGGTTTGTATCCTGTTTCGGCGAATGTACCTCTTGGTGCACAGACCGGAGCAACACCAGACGGAAGGCTTGCACAGACACCTATTGCGGACGGAGTAGGTCCGGTAGCAGGAAAAGACATCAGCGGTCCTACGGCAACAGCCAATTCCGTTGCCAGACTGGATCATTTCATCGCATCTAACGGGACTTTATTCAATCAGAAATTCCATCCGTCTGCGCTGAGCGGAATGGCGGGACTTCAGAAATTTACTTCTCTGATCCGTGCGTTTTTCGATCAGAAGGGGATGCATATGCAGTTCAATGTAGTGAGCCGGGAAACATTGCTGGACGCACAGGCTCATCCGGAAAATTATAAAAACCTGGTGGTAAGAGTTGCGGGATACAGTGCCCTGTTTACGACTTTGTCCAGAGCGCTGCAGGATGATATTATTAACAGAACGATGCAGGGATTTTAATATGGAAAAAGAATTTTTAAAACAGACAGGACGGATATTTGATATACAGAAGTATTCCATTCATGACGGTCCCGGAATACGGACAATTGTATTCTTAAAAGGCTGTGCCCTTCGCTGCAAGTGGTGCTGTAATCCGGAATCCCAGAGCTTCCAGATTCAGACTATGATGCAAAATGACAGGGAAAAGGTAATCGGCAGGGATGTTACCGTAGAAGAAGTAATGGAAGAGGTTCGTAAAGACACCTATCACTTTAAGCGTTCCGGGGGTGGGCTTACACTTTCAGGGGGAGAGTCACTGCTCCAGCCTGATTTTGCATCTGCATTATTTCAGGCAGCGCAGTACTATGGGATGAATACGGCTCTGGAATCCACCGGATTTGCCAAATTTGAAATCATTAAAGAAAAAATACTGCCGTTTCTGGATTTGTTTCTAATGGATATTAAACATTTGGACAGTGCCAAACATAAACTCTTCACCGGTCAGCCAAATGAATTGATTCTTGATAATGCCAGAAAAATAGCGGCAGAGGGACAGAAATTAATTATCCGGGTTCCGGTTATCCCGACTTTTAACGATACATCGGAAGAGATACTTCAGATTGCCCAGTTTGCCAGAACCCTGCCGGGGGTTGAGCAGATTCACCTGCTGCCGTATCACAGGCTGGGACAGGATAAATACGTGGGACTGGATCGTGATTATACGTTAGGGCATCTGGTACCGCCGGATAATGAGCATATGGAGATGCTGGCTCAGGTAGCAAGGACCTGTGGGCTGTATGTGCAAATCGGCGGGTGATGATAAACGCGTTTGTGAATCGACGGCGCATCGGACGCTCTAGAAGCGGGAGGGAAATGAAAGATTCCCTGCCCGCTTCTTTTTGTTTCTTTTTATCACTAAGACCATAAAGCCTCCGTTTCCTGATCCCTCACCAGAGCCTTTTTAAAACATGTTCTAAGCTTTTCATTTCAGATTATGGAAATGTACTGCCAATACTGGCTGATTCATTATGTTCTAACGCATCATCTTCATCATATTACGTAATTTTTCAATGTTTTGTACTTCTTCTTTGGGTTTCCCCTGTTTCATGACCTCTATAATTAAATCCACTTCCTCGGGAGCAAATCCCTTGCCCTGAGACTTTGTCCGGGATGCGCTCGCCAGCAGAAATGGCAGCAGCTCTTTCGGGGACTTTCCGGAAGACTGGTCCGCAAGTGCCATAAACATCTCCAGTTTTGATCTATCAATATCTTTCAGTGCCGGGTTATTCATCCAATCATTATTACTCATAAAATCCTCACTTTCCTTCTGAATCAAACATTGTGTTATAGGTTTCAAACATTGACTGCTGCTCCGGAGAGAGCATGTTCATAACAAAATCCATGGGATTTTGGCTTTGTCCTTCTCCGTCACCACCATTATCGCTCTGGCTGAACATTTCTTTATAGGTCTCTAATAGTTCCATGGTATTCAGGAGATTCAGGCAATTATCCAGCATTTCTCTTTGGGAACCGCTGCAATATTTTCGCATGTCATTTAGCATATCTTTTGGAGAAAATGATGTATTCTCCATAGAACACGCTTTCATAGGAGAATCGGAATCTTCGTAAAATGTAAGGATGTTACCAAGTTCCAGGACCTTAATATATAACGCCAGAATTTTTTGATTCTTCAATTCTACATATGGTATGATTGCTTTTAACATCTGGAGTTGGTTTCCGTTTGCGATCTGGTCGATGGCTGTTAAAGGCGGTGCAGCATATTCTTCCATATTTTCCTGCCAATGTGTTTTGAAAAAATATATGTGTAAAATCAGGGAAGTATGACAGATGAGAGCAAATTCTCATATATTATATGTATAGTTCATAAAGGAGGATACAAAATGTCGCGTCATATTGTTATAGATGGTAATGCATTTTACGAAGTAGATGATGAATGTATGCAGGTAAGAAAGGCAGACGGAATAAATAGAGAAAATAAAGAAAAGGATAAAGCAGAAAAGATTTCGAAGAAAGAAGATTTGAAAAAATAAAATATGGGCAGGCGCAGACTGCTGCGCCTCCTGTTTATGTAAAAAATATATAACCTAATTCCCCGTATAGTATGACGATTCCCTACTGGGTAAGTTGCCGTTGAAATTGAAAAAAGCCCCCAAAAAGGGGGCTTTCGTGGAAATTAATTAGCAAAGAGATCCTCCGCCACAGCAGAGCAGTAATAAGATGATTAAGATACAGGAGTTGTCGCCGCATCCGCCGCCACAGCCGTTTCCACATCCGCCGCCGATTCCGCCGCCGCATCCGCCACAGCAGAACAGAAGGATAATGATCCACAGACAGGAGCCGCCACCGAATCCGCCGCCGCATCCATTGTTACATCCGTTGTTACATCCACATCCTCTTTCTTCACATCCACATCCACAATTTGTTGCTGCTAAATCACTCATTTATCTTCCTCCGATAATTTTGATTACACTTCATGATATGTCTGGAGGCTTGTTTGGGTTACACTATTTAAAAAAAATTTTTTTTTACCTTAAAATTTCAAAGATCCGGTATACATTTAAGGTTCCGTAACCCCATTCCCGGTTGGGGTAGAGGAGGTTTTCAGATCTGTCTGCACCACGGATCAGAAAATTTTTTACCTCCTGGGTGCTCAGGACATGCGGTGTATATCTGGTCAGGCCCCAATTTATCAAAAGAGCAACCGATCCCGCCGCCAAGGCTGCAGCCAAGCTGGATCCGGTCCTTGGTGAATAGCTCCCGGGTCCTGTGGGACCGTACACATTGACACCCGGGGCGGCAATATCCGGTTTGATGGCTCCGGTACGTGTATAGCCCCGGCTGGAATTGATAAAAAGGCTGTTGTCGTAGGCATTATAAGTACTGATGGTAATTGCGGAATCCGCAGCTGAAGGGGAAGTCAGCGTGGTATCCGGGTTTGGAGTTAGAAATACGGTTCCTGGAGGAATCAGTCCGGTTATAGGCAGCCACATATGGAAGATACCGTTTATAAATATATTATTTATGACACTGATATTCCAAAGCCCGGGAGTGGGATTTTCGAATCTTATCAGTATGAGCTGGCTCCCCGTAGTAAATTCCACAATTTCATAATCAATATAGATCACCGTTTTTTCCAGAACCAGACGTTCAACCGTGCTTTGCCCAAGCCTGGCAGGGACTGCGGGAATAGTTTCACCCAGTGGAGAGGTGACGGATACCGAATACAGCTCCGGTGCCTGTGCCCAGATTTCCAGAGAAAACCCCTTGGTATCCTTATCTACCAGGATTTCCGCTGTCTGGAATTGGTTTTCCCCTGCAATCTTACCGTAAAAGTGATGTCCCATTCCAGCCTCGTTGCCAGCTGCAACCACACAGAAGATCCCGGTATAGTTGGAATAGAAGGAAACAAAACTGTCCAGGAAGGACGCCCCGGAATGATCGCCCTGGTTGCTGCCAAGAGCGATGCAGATCACAAGAGGCATATTGTTTTCAATTGCGAGATTATAGAGATAGTAGATCCCCGTCATGATGTCTGACTCCTGAAATGCCAGAGCATCTTCCGCGACAAAGAAAAAATCCTTCAAATACTGTTTGGCGGTTTTTAATTTTACAACGGCAATATCACTCATAGGGGCGGCACCCACAAAATCCTGATCCGGGTCTGCACTTCCGGCGGCGACACCGGTTAGAAAGGTACCATGTCCGTTTTCATCGGTTTCGGGAACGATACTTATGGGGTTATCAGAGGCAAGGGCTGTATTAATATCATCTCGAGTATATATTTTTCCATAGAAAAGCTCATCGGGGGGATCATCGGTTCTTTCTGTCTGATCCCACATGCCGAGAATCCTTGTTGACCCGTCAGACTTTCGAAAGGTGTCCAGCGTATAGTCAATGCCGGTATCGATAAAGCCCATCAGGATATTTTCTCCTTTCAGATTTAAAATAGGCTGATTTTGTGTTCTCAGGATTCCGGAAACCTCCAGACTGGTGCTGTCTAAGGTGGTATAAAGTTTCGGAATAGTGGTGTATCCTACGGTAGAGAGCACACTGCTTGGAAATAATGTCTTATCCACATGCAAAATCGCATAGCCCCCGCCCACCGCCTGAGATCCCAATAAAGGAAAGTCTCTGGAAAGATTTTCTTCTGTACCCTGATACGCAACGACAAGGTCATAGAAGTCGTTGGAGTATATTTTGTTTTGCATTTCAATTTTGGGCATATGATCTCCAATTCTAATGTTTTTTAATAAGATATGGGAAAAATGTGATTCCTATGTTATACTAATCATATTATGCAAGTCTTGTAACTGGGAAGGTTCTGAACAATTACAGGATTTTAATATTTATACTGAGACAGAAGAGAGGTAGATTAAGTGAGACCGGATTTATTTTCAATTGGACCAATCACCATTCACGGCTACGGTTTAATGATCGGAATTGGATTTCTAGCTGCGATACTGATTGGCATGAAACGAGCTGAAAAGCATGGATTAGATAAGGATATCGTTTTTAACATGGGATTGCTCTGCATTGTAGGCGGAATGCTGGGGGCAAAGATTCTATACATAATAACCGAATGGAACAGCATCATTCATTCCAAAAACTTATGGTCGGATCTGGCTTACGGATTTGTGGTATACGGTGGTATCATTGGAGGAATTCTCATACTTTATGTATACAGCAGATTTAAAAAGCTGAATTTTTTAAAGTATATGGATTTAATAGTTCCGTCGGTATCCATAGGACAGGGATTTGGAAGGATTGGCTGTCTGCTTGCGGGCTGCTGCTATGGACGTGAGACTGATTGCCCAATCGGAATCGTATTCCATAACTCTGAATTTGCTCCCAATGGGGTTTCTCTGCTTCCAACCCAGATTTTTTCCAGCCTGGGGGATTTCCTGATAGCCGGATTTTTAATCTGGTATGCCGGGAAGCAGAAAAAGGACGGTAAAGTCATCAGTATGTATCTGATTCTTTATGGTGTGGGTAGATTTATTGTTGAAATCTTCCGCAATGACCCGAGAGGAAATGTAGGAATGCTGTCAACATCACAGTTTATTTCTATTTTCATGGTGGCTTTCGGAGCCGGCATGATGTACTTTGTAACCCATCGGAAAAAGAAAGAAGAGTAGCCACCTTTTTATTTTTACGTATACTGTTAAAAAAGGGTAAAGCGAAATGAATCGTGCCAGATTGTCAGTAAATGTAGAAAATGTTCACCGCAGAGGCATATTGGGCCAGGGGATTGGAGTGGCGGTATTAGATACGGGGGTTTATCCGCACCCGGATTATAAAGATAGAATTTGTTGTTTCCGTGATTTCGTGGGAGGAAGAGTATCCATGTATGACGATTGTTCCCATGGCAGCCACGTTATTGGTATTGTCGCAGGGAATGGAAAAATGTCAGGCGGCAGATACAGAGGCATTGCGCCTGCCTGCCATGTCATGTCATTAAAGGTATTGGACCGCAAAGGCGGCGGAAACAGAAGAGATGTATTAGATGGAATTGACTGGGTCATTAAAAATAAAGAGCTGTATAATATCCGGATCTTAAACATTTCCGTTGGAACAGAAGGAGAAGGGAATGATGCAGATTTTAAGCTGGTGGACAGCGTGGAACGAGCTTGGGATGCGGGACTTGTAGTGGTGGTTGCCGCCGGCAATATGGGACCGGATCCAATGTCTATTACAGCGCCCGGAAATAGTAAAAAAGTAATTACGGTAGGATCTTCGGATGATTTTATGAAGGTTGGAAGCTATAACAACGAAAAGCTGTACTATTCAGGCAGAGGCCCCACAAGGGAATGTGTCTGCAAGCCGGATGTTGTAGCGCCCGGCTCCAGAATTGTTTCCTGCAGCAATATGAAGGTGGCTGGAAATGGATACTACTGTACCAAAAGCGGAACTTCCATGGCAACGCCTATCGTTTCCGGGGCGGTAGCGCTGCTTTTATGCAGTTCACCGGGGATGACAAATGTAGAAGTGAAAATGAAGCTGAAAGAGACCTGTGATGATATTGGGCGCCCGCACTACCAGCAGGGGTGGGGGCGGATTAACATTGGGGAATTATTGAAATAATGGAAAGCGGATTAAATTTGCTTTCTGACAGCATCACATGATTTATATGTATTGATGACTGGAATGAGTGCAGCCAAGGCATTATAAATGCTGGGGCTGCATTTTTCGTTATTATGGCAGGATTATTTGTGCAACGCTGCATCAGGCGGCAATGACGGCGTGAGATGCCAGACTTTGGCAATGGCGCTTGAATCACCATAATCGGTATGTTAAAATAGAGCAAACGGGAATGGAAAACAGAAAGGAACATTTGAAATTAAAATGTGCAGGTAATGGATATGGCAAAGTATATTATGGCACTGGATGCGGGGACTACAAGTAACCGCTGCATTTTATTCAATGAAAAAGGTGAGGTCTGCAGTGTTGCACAAAAGGAGTTTACACAGTATTTCCCAAAACCGGGCTGGGTGGAGCACGATGCAGATGAAATCTGGTCATCCCAGCTGGGTGTAGCAGTTGAGGCAATGTCTAAAATCGGAGCGGTTGCAGCGGATATTGCAGCGATTGGGATCACAAACCAGAGAGAGACAGCCATTGTATGGGATAAGAAAACGGGAGCACCTGTTTATCATGCCATCGTCTGGCAGTGCAGAAGAACGTCTGAATACTGTGATACTTTAAAAGATAAGGGTTTGACAGAAGTTTACCGGAAAAAAACAGGTCTGATTATAGATGCTTATTTTTCCGCGACGAAGATCAAATGGATTCTGGACAATGTGGAGGGCGCCAGAAAAAGAGCTGAACAGGGAGAACTTTTATTTGGCACGGTAGAGACGTGGTTAATCTGGAAGCTTACGAAAGGTCACGTTCATGTGACGGATTATTCCAATGCTTCAAGGACCATGCTCTTTAATATAAAAGATCTGAAATGGGATGAAGAGATTCTGGAGGAACTTCAGATTCCGGTAAATATGCTGCCAAAGCCGGTACCTTCCAGCTGTGTATACGGGATGGCGGATGCATCTTACTTTGGCGGAGAGATACCCATAGCAGGAGCAGCCGGTGATCAGCAGGCAGCATTATTTGGACAGACCTGTTTTACGGCGGGGGAAGCTAAAAATACCTATGGGACGGGATGCTTTATGCTGATGAATACGGGAGAGACGCCTGTATTTTCCAGCAATGGCCTGGTTACTACCATAGCCTGGGGACTAAACGGCACGGTTAATTATGCCCTGGAAGGGTCTATATTTGTGGCTGGGGCCGCAATACAATGGTTAAGGGACGAACTGCATCTCATCGATTCGGCTTCGGACTCTGAATACATGGCTGGAAAGGTGAACGATACCAATGGATGTTATGTGGTTCCGGCTTTTACCGGACTGGGTGCGCCCTATTGGGATCAATATGCAAGAGGCAGCATTGTGGGGATTACAAGAGGAGTCAATAAGTACCACATCATCCGGGCAACCCTGGAATCTCTGGCTTATCAGGTAAACGATGTCTTAAAAGCAATGGAAGCAGACTCCGGTATTGAAGTGAGGGCGCTGAAAGTAGATGGAGGAGCGAGTGCTAATAATTTCCTGATGCAGTTCCAGTCGGACATGATCGGGGCGCCGGTGCACCGTCCGGACTGCGTGGAAACCACAGCCATGGGTGCGGCATATCTGGCTGGACTGGCAGTGGATTACTGGACAAACAAAGAATCCGTTATCCAAAACTGGCAGGTAGACCGTGTCTTTAAGCCTGGGATGCCTGAAGAAGAGCGGCTTAAGAAAATCAAAGGATGGGATAAAGCCGTGAAGTATGCATTTGGGTGGGCGAAAGAGGAATAGGTTTTTTTAAAAAAAATCTTTTCCCTATTGACAATACGTGTATGATTGTATACAATGATACAAAATAAACCCTTAGGAGAGATTGAATCATGGATAATCGACGCGTTAAAATGGATTCCCACACAAACTTGCTGCAGTTAGAAGAGCATATGTATCATTTAGTTGACGTAGAAACGCCAAATGTATTCCGTAACCTGTTTCCTTATGATGAAGTGCCGAAGATTGCCTTCAATGACCGTATCGTGCCCCACCACATGCCGGAGGAAATCTGGATTACAGATACTACGTTTCGTGATGGGCAGCAGTCCCGCGCACCTTATACCACAGAACAGATTGTGACATTATTCGATTATTTTCACAAACTGGGCGGACCTAACGGTAAGATTCGTCAATCCGAATTTTTCTTATACAGCAAAAAGGACAGAGACGCTGTCTATAAATGTATGGAACGAGGGTACAAATTTCCGGAAGTCACCAGCTGGATCCGTGCCAGCAAAAAGGATTTTGAATTAGTCAAAGATCTGGGAATGAAAGAAACCGGTATACTGGTGAGCTGTTCGGATTACCATATCTTCTACAAAATGAAGATGTCAAGAAAGCAGGCTATGGAACATTATCTCAGTGTTATCAAGGAATGCCTGGAGACCGGTGTCAGTCCAAGATGTCATCTGGAGGATATTACCCGTGCCGATATTTATGGTTATGTAATTCCTTTTTGTCTGGAATTAATGAAACTGATGGAAGAGTACCAGATACCAATTAAAGTACGCTGCTGTGATACCATGGGCTATGGCGTGAACTATGCCGGTGCCGTGATTCCAAGATCCGTACAGGGAATTATTTATGGTATCATGACACATGCAGGCGTGCCTTCTGAATTAATTGAATGGCATGGACACAATGATTTTTACAAAGCGGTGAGCAACTCTACAACTGCATGGCTGTACGGTGCTGCAGGCGTAAACTGTTCCCTGTTTGGAATCGGGGAACGTACCGGAAATACACCAATCGAAGCAATGGTATTTGAGTATGCACAGCTCCGGGGAACTCTGGATGGTATGGATACCACTGTTGTTACGGAAATGGCTGATTACTACCAGAGAGAGATCGGCTATCACATTCCTTCCAGAACACCGTTTGTAGGACAGAATTTTAATGTGACAAGAGCCGGAATACACGCTGACGGACTGTTAAAAAATGAAGAGATCTACAATATATTTGATACGGAAAAATTCCTGAACCGCCCGGTACTGGTTGCTGTTTCCAACACATCCGGACTGGCTGGAATTGCTCATTGGATTAATACATATTATCGTCTGCCGGAAGAAAAACGCCTGTCAAAGGACACACCTCTTGTGGAAATGGTTAAAACCTGGGTGGATAAAGAGTACGAAGACGGCCGTGTAACAGTAATTACTGACAATGAACTGATAAAAGTCATTGATGACTGTTGCAAAAAATTGAATTTTGTTTTAGTATAGTAGGCAGGGCAGGAGGAAACATTTTGAGTAATCATGAAATGCTTAAAGAAGTAAATGATAAATATTCGCTTCGTGGAAGAGTGTTCCACACTATACGGGAAGATATTTTAAATGGCAGATACCGGCAGGAAGAAGAACTGCGGGAAACAGCCATTGGTGCTGAACTGGGCGTAAGCCGCACTCCGGTGCGGGAAGCCTTAAGGCAGCTGGAGCTGGAAGGCCTGGTAAAGATTGTACCCAATAAAGGTGCTTATGTGACCGGAATTACTCCCGCGGATGTGAAGGATATTTATATGATCCGTGCAAGGCTGGAAGGGCTGTGTGCCAGAATGGCGGCAGAGTCCATTACTCCAAAAGAGCTGGAGCATTTGGAAGAAATCATAATGTTGGCGGAGTTCCATGAGAAACAAAAACATTATGAACAATTATTTTCGTTAGACAGCAAGTTTCATGAAACTTTATATGAAGCCTGCCAGAGTAAGATGCTGGAACATTTGTTGTCGGATTTCCACCACTATGTGCAAAGAGCCCGCAAGCTGGCGCTGAAGCATGAGGAGAGGGCGGAGAAGTCCACTTATGAACACCGACAGATATTGGAAGCGATCCGTGAGCGGAATCCGGATAAAGCAGATGAACTGGCTACACTGCATATTATGAATACTATTCATAACATGAATCATTACAAGATAGAAAACATTTTAGATGAAAATGGAGGACAAGCATGAGCAAAATTCAGATGAAGACACCGTTGGTAGAGATGGATGGAGATGAAATGACCAGAATTCTTTGGCAGATGATCAAGGATGAGTTACTGAATCCGTTTATTGAACTCAATACTGAATATTATGATTTGGGACTGGAACACCGCAATGAAACAGATGACAAGGTGACATTTGACAGTGCATATGCAACGAAGAAATACGGCGTAGCAGTGAAATGTGCTACCATTACGCCAAATGCTGCCAGAATGCCGGAATACAATTTAAAAGAAATGTGGAAGAGTCCGAATGGAACCATCCGTGCAATCTTAGACGGAACGGTATTTCGTACCCCAATTATCGTAAAAGGAATTGAACCATGTGTGAAGAATTGGAAAAAGCCCATCACAATTGCCAGACATGCTTACGGAGATGTATATAAAGCTACGGAAATGAAAATACCAGGAGCAGGTAAGGCTGAGCTTGTCTATACAGATAAAGACGGCAATGAATCCAGAGAGCTGATTCATGATTTTACAGGGGCAGGCATCCTTCAGGGCATGCACAATGTAAATGATTCCATTGAAAGTTTTGCTAAGAGCTGCTTTAATTATGCCCTTGACACCAAACAGGATCTCTGGTTTGCTACCAAAGATACAATTTCAAAGAAGTATGACCATACATTCAAAGATATCTTCCAGGAAATCTTTGATGCAGAATATACGAAAAAGTTTGAAGAAGCAGGCATTACCTATTTCTACACACTGATTGATGATGCGGTTGCCCGCGTTATGAAATCCGAAGGCGGTTACATCTGGGCTTGTAAAAATTATGACGGTGATGTAATGAGCGATATGGTTTCCTCCGCTTTTGGATCACTTGCAATGATGACATCCGTACTGGTATCTCCGGAAGGCTTCTTTGAATACGAAGCTGCACATGGTACCGTTCAGAGACATTATTACAAGCACTTAAAAGGTGAAGAGACTTCTACAAATTCCGTTGCTACCATCTTTGCGTGGACGGGTGCACTTCGTAAACGTGGCGAGCTGGATGGAAATAACGAATTGATGGAATTCGCTGACAAACTGGAAAAAGCCACGGTAAAGACTATCGAAGACGGCAAGATGACAAAGGATTTAGCGCTGATTACCAGCACGCCTAATCCGGTTGTTTTAAACAGCCAGGATTTCATCAAAGCAGTACGCGTAGAACTGGAACAAATGTAAAAGTTACAAAAGGCATATCAGATTCTGTTGAATTTTGATATGCCTTTTTTGGGAGGTAGAGTATGGCAGTTTACAAAGAAATCACCTGTGCATCTGCTTGCAACAAATTAAAACGGAAGATTCCCTATGGATGGGATCTGAATATCTATCGGGGATGCGAACATGAATGCAGATATTGCTATGCCATGTATTCCAATCAATATCTGGGATCGGGTGATTATTTTGAAGAAATATATGTAAAAACCAATATTGCAGAGCAGTTGGAAAAGGAATTGAGTTCCCCGAACTGGAAGCGGGAAGTCGTAAATATCGGAGGGGTAACAGACAGCTACCAGCCGGCAGAGTGCATTTATCAACAAATGCCGGAAATTCTAAAGCTATTGATCCGATATAAGACACCGTGTATTATTTCAACAAAATCAGATCTGATTCTCCGGGATTATGACCTGATTGCAGAACTGGCAGAGATCACATATGTAAATGTTGCGGCAACGATTACCTGTATGGATGAGGGAATACGTAAAAAAATAGAACCTAATGGGGCAGAATCCATCAAACGGTTTCAGATGCTGAAAGAGTTTTCCAAAACTAATGCATCCACAGGACTTCATTTTATGCCCATTATTCCTTATCTCACAGACAGCCGTCAAAATGTAGATGCCCTTTACGAGATGGCAAAAGAGAGTCAGGTGGGTTATGTACTGCCGGGAACGCTGTATCTCCGGGGAAAGACGCGGAATATATTTTTTGACTTTATTTCTAAGGATTTTCCTGATTTGTATGAGCCGCTGCAAGCCCTGTATCAAACAGGAGGAGCGCCAAAGACATATAAAAATCAGCTTTACCAGATGGTAAATGAATTAAAAGAAAAATATGGGCTGTCCGGCAGTTATTCGAAATTAATGAAAGAAAAAATGAACCAGCCCCAGTATACTCAGCTTTCGTTGTTTGATTTGTAGAGTGGAAATGTGGGCTGTGGGACTTACTACATTAGTACTATCATTAAATGCATTATTTTGGGGTTTTGCTGATTAAGGACGCTTTGTGTAATATAGGTAGTGTCCGGAAAGATTGGAGTAGGAAAATTGCATGGACTCTGTCAGCTTAACGCAGAACTGTTATTTTCTAACCTTTCCGAAGTCCTTTTTGGCGGCACGCGGGCATTCACCGAGAAATCCTGATGCATTTCTCGGTTCAGTACCCGCTTAGTATCCGATGGGAGCCAGTCGAATACTATCCGCCAAAAAACACTCCGGGAAGCTAAGAAAATACACAGCTCTGCTATACGCTTCCTCCGCCCCCTTCGCTTTCCGTACACTACTTACATCTACAAAGCGTCCTTACTCAGCGAAACCCAAATATAATCTTTTATAACCAGCGTCTGCTATTCAGCCAGCTCCGCCCAGGCTTCATAAAGTGTTTCCAGCTCTTCCTGAATCGCAGCTTTTTCCATATTTAAAGATAAGCATTTTTCCACATCCGTGTAGATTTCTTCCTTTGTCAGCAGTTCATCAATTTCCCCATCTCTGGTTTCCAGCTGGTGAATGCGCTCTTCTGTTTTCTTTAAATCATTCTGGCGCTTGCGGATCCGTGCCTGTTCTTCTTTTTGCTGTTTCCAATCCAGCTTTGCCTGGTTGTCATCTTCCGATGTACCCTCAGTGGCAGTGGAAGAAGCAGCATAGATTCTTGTCAGTTCGTCTTTCTTTTCCAGGTAATAGTCGTAATTGCCGATATAATTAACTAGAGTATTACCGGTCAGGTCCATGATACGGGTTGCCGTCTGGTTGATAAAATAACGGTCATGGGATACATACAGGACTGTTCCGGTATATTGATTCAGCGCATTTTCTAAGATTTCTTTTGATACAATGTCCAGATGGTTGGTAGGCTCATCCAGGATAATGAAATTGGCTTTTGAAAGCATCAGCTTCGCAAGGGAGACACGTCCCCGTTCGCCGCCGCTCAAATCCTTGATCCGTTTAAAGACGTCATCTCCGGTAAAGAGAAATGCAGCAAGGATATTGCGGATTTCCGTATTGGTCAGGTTGGGATATGCATCGGAAAGTTCTTCAAATAAAGTTTTCTCCATGTGTAATACATGGTGTTCCTGATCGTAATATCCAATGTGCACTTTGCTTCCCAGGGTGAACTTTCCAGCATCCGCCTGGATTACGCCGTTGATGATTTTTAAAATGGTTGTTTTGCCGGTGCCGTTGTTGCCGATAATTGCGACCTTTTCGCCGCGTTTGATTTCAAAATCCAGATCCCGAAAAAGGGTGTTGCCGTCAAAAGATTTTTTAAGACCCTCCACAGTCAGTACGTCATTTCCGCTTAAGATCTTTGGCTCCAGCTTTATGTGAATCTCAGAAGTTTCCGTTACCGGTTTGTCCAGGACTTCAATCTTATCCAACATTTTTTCCCGGCTTTCCGCACGGCGGATGGACTTTTCCCGGTTGAAGGATTTCAGCTTTGTGATGACTTCCTGCTGATGCTTGATTTCCTGCTGCTGGTTCAGGTATGCCTTTAACTTCGCATCCCGGATCATCGCCCGTTTCTGGGCATAGTCTGTATAATTTCCAAGGAAAGTGGTAACCTCACCGTTATCAATTTCCACTACTTTCGTCACAACACGGTTTAAGAAATAGCGGTCATGTGCAACGATGATGACGGCTCCGTTATAATTTAACAGGTATGTTTCCAGCCATGCGATGGAATTCATATCCAGGTGGTTGGTAGGCTCATCCAGAAGAATAATGTCCGGGTTCGAGAGGAGCAGCTTACCCAGAGCCACACGGGTTTTCTGGCCTCCGGACAGGGTATTGATGGGTTTGTCAAATTCATCTTCGGTAAAGCCAAGACCCTTTAAGACCCCTACAAGTTCACTTTTGTAGGCATAACCGTTTTTGTGTTCAAATTCCATGGTAAGACGATTGTAGGTTTCCAGGATTTCCGTCAGCCTGGCGCCTTCCAGTGTTTTCATTTCCTGCTCCATAGTCCGAATCCGCTGTTCCAGTTCTATAACATCCCGTTTTACTTCCAATAACTCTGTATAAATTGTATTTTCGTTTGTAACAGACTGGTGCTGTGCCAGGTATCCGATGGATTTTCCCCGGGTAATGATCACTTCACCCGAATCCGCCGGCATTTCCTGCATAATGATTTTCAGGAGAGTTGATTTACCGGCTCCGTTAATTCCCACGATTGCTGTTTTTTCACGGTCTTCTATATGGAAGGAAGCATTTTTGATTATTTCGCTTGTCCCAAATGCTTTGCTTATGTTCTGACATGCTAGTATCATAAGTAATTCACCTAATCTTTCTAGAATGAATTTTCAAATACATTCTAATATTTATCAGAAACTATTATAATAGATATTCCGGGTTTTGCAAATAGATTTCTTCAAAAATACTGGACTTTATGCATGATTTGCGATAATATAGGGATATTGTTACGTTTATGGAGATACAAGAGGAGGAAATTGGTAATGAAGAAAGTAGTAAAATTTGGCGGCAGTTCATTAGCAAACGCAGAGCAGTTTCAAAAGGTAGCCGACATTATCCGCGCAGATGAAGCGAGAAGATATGTCATACCATCCGCACCGGGTAAACGCTTCTCAAGTGATATTAAAGTTACGGATATGCTTTATGAATGCTATGATATTGCAGAATCAGGCAAGAAGTTTACCGCAAAACTGGATAAAATAAAAGAACGCTATAACGAAATTATAAAAGGACTTGGACTGGAGCTTTCATTAGATGACGAATTTCAGGTAATTCACGAAAATTTTGAGAAAAAAGCAGGCAGCAACTATGCAGCTTCCAGGGGAGAGTACTTAAACGGTATCATTATGGCAAATTATCTGGGCTATGAGTTTGTGGATGCTGCACAAGTTATTTTCTTCGATGAAAACGGAAATTTTGATGAAGCGAAAACAGATAAAGAACTGGCTGAAAGATTAAAAGATACAGAAAAGGCAGTTGTTCCCGGATTTTATGGTGCAAAGCCGGACGGATCTGTAAAAACATTTTCCAGAGGTGGATCGGATGTGACCGGTTCCATCGTTGCAAAAGCCATTCAGGCAGACCTGTATGAGAACTGGACAGATGTTTCCGGATTCCTGGTAACTGACCCAAGGATTATCGAGGATCCTGAGGTAATCGAGACCATTACATACCGTGAATTAAGAGAGCTTGCTTATATGGGCGCTACCGTTCTTCACGAGGATGCTATTTTCCCGGTCCGCAAAGCAGAAATCCCCATTAATATTAAAAATACCAATGCTCCCCAGGAAAAGGGTACGCTGATTGTTGCACACACCTGCCATAAACCCAAATATACCATCACCGGTATCGCAGGTAAAAAGGGTTTTGCAGCTATCAATATAGAAAAAGATATGATGAATGCGGAAATTGGATTCGGGCGGAAAGTTCTTGGAGTATTCGAAGAAAATGATATCTCATTTGAACATATGCCTTCCGGTATTGACACCATGACGGTATTTGTACATCAGTCAGAATTTGAAGAAAAAGAACAAAAGGTACTTCAGGGTATCCAGAGAAGTGTACACCCGGATTACATTGATTTAGAGTCAGATCTGGCACTTATTGCAGTGGTAGGCAGGGGAATGCGTTCTACAAGAGGCACCGCAGGCAGAATATTCTCTGCGTTAGCCCATGCAAATATTAACGTGAAGATGATCGACCAGGGTTCCAGTGAATTGAATATAATTATTGGCGTGCGCAATGAAGATTTTGAGACGGCGATTAAAGCGATCTACGATATTTTCGTAACAATCCAGTTATAGCCGGAAGTCCGTCAGGACACCTGTCTTTGTGGTGAGAATGGGTCAAAGAGCCTGTTTAACAGGAAATTTTGTATTTTCTGCCATAATAGTTTGACATGAAATTCACAATTCGTTATAATGTTTATATTAAAGAGTAAACGAGATTATGCATTTGGAGGATGGTATTGTGGAGGAAAAAGAAATTTCAAAAGCCGTCATTAAAAGGCTGCCTCGTTATTACCGTTACCTGGGAGATTTGCTGGAGGATGGTGTGGAGCGCATATCTTCGAATGATTTGAGCGACCGCATGCAGGTGACAGCATCTCAGATCCGGCAGGATTTAAATAACTTTGGCGGTTTTGGACAACAGGGATATGGTTATAACGTGAAGTATCTTTATAATGAGATAGGAAAGATTTTGGGCCTGGATAAAACTTATAATATGATTATCGTAGGTGCCGGCAATCTTGGACAGGCATTGGCAAACTATGTGAAGTTTGAAAAGCGCGGGTTCTGGATCAAAGGTATCTTTGATGTGAATCCAAGGCTTCAGGGCGTGACGGTACGTGGAATTGCGATTCGGATGACAGATGATCTTCCGCAGTTTGTCAGGGATAATGAGATTAAGATAGCAGCGCTGACGCTGCCGAAGGAAAACGCTGAACAGATGGCAAATCTTCTGATTGAGAATGGAGTGAAGGCAATCTGGAATTTTGCTCATATTGATCTGCGCCTGCCGGAAGATGTAATCGTGGAAAATGTACATCTTTCTGAGAGCCTGATGCAGTTATCCTATAACATTAACCGTTATGAAAAGGAACATGAAATTAAAGAATAAGGAAATGGTCAGAATAACGCGTAGGAGGATATCAGAGAGATATTTTTACGCGTTGTTTTGCGTTTGAGCTTGTTTGAAAGTAGGTGATAAATATGGAATATCTGGTAACAGCAGAAGAGATGAAACGATGTGATCAGACTACCATCGAGAAATTTGGGGTTCCGTCCATGGTTTTAATGGAGCGGGCGGCATTGGCTTGTACAGAAGAGCTGACAGATGGCAGCTTTGACCTTAAAAATGTCCTGGTTGTGTGCGGAAGCGGCAATAACGGAGGCGATGGATTCGCCATTGCAAGGCTGCTGCATCTGCGAGGGATAGCAGTTTCCGTATATTTTGCGGGAAAAGAGGCATCTTGTACACAAGAAACCAGATTACAGAAGAATATCTGCGAAAAATATGGTGTGATTTTTGTAAGTAAGTTGGGGGTAGGTGAATATACTAGTATAGTAGACGCTATGTTTGGAGTAGGTCTATCCAGAAATATAGAAGGTTCTTACGCGGAAGTGATCGGTTATATGAATCAGTCAAAGGCAGCCATCCTGGCGGTGGATATTGCTTCCGGAGTCAGTGCAGATACCGGAAAAGTGATGGGAACGGCGGTCAGGGCAGATAAGACTGTAACGTTTGCATTTAAAAAGATCGGCCACGTCTTATATCCTGGAACAGAGTATGCCGGGAGCGTCAGTGTGAAGGATATAGGAATAACCGTGGATGGTTTTGAAAATCAGCTGCCGGATGTCGTCTCTTACACCGAAAGGGATTTGCAGCTGCTGCCTCCCAGATTAGCGTATTCCAATAAGGGCACTTACGGAAAGGTTCTTGTAGTGGCTGGATCTTTAAATATGTGCGGGGCAGCTTTTTTATCGGCAAAGGCAGCATATAAGACAGGGGCGGGACTGGTACAGATCTTCACGGAAGAAAGTAACCGTACCATGCTTCAGACTATGCTGCCGGAAGCAATTCTTACCACTTATGATACCTGTGATTTCAGGCATGAGCAGTTAGAAGAAGCAGCAGAGTGGGCAGATGTGATTGTATTTGGACCCGGAATTGGAAAGAAAGCAGATAAGCGTAAAATGCTGGAACTTCTTGTAAAACTACAGGATAAGCCGCTTTTGATTGATGCGGACGGCCTGAATCTGCTGGCAGAAAATCCACAGCCTTTAGACGATCGGAAACGTCCGGCAGTGGTGACGCCTCATGTGGGCGAAATGAGCAGACTCTGCCATACGGGAAAAAAAGATGTTCTGGATAACCTATTTCAAACAGCGTGTACTTATGCATCGACTCATGGAGTCATCTGCGTTTTGAAGGATGCAAGGACAATTGTATCAGACGGGCATGGAGTCTATGTGAACCAAAGCGGAAACAACGGCATGGCAGTGGGCGGTTCCGGGGATGTACTGACGGGTATTATAGCCGGATTGATGGCTCAGAAAATGCCGGAGCCGGAAGCAGCAAGACTGGGAGTCTATCTCCACGGCATGTCAGGTGATGCAGCAAGGGACAGATGTGGTGCCTATGCTATGCTGGCAACAGATATCATTGAAGGCTTACAGGAAATACTGATCAGAGGAGAAAAGGAACATGCAGAAATATAGCAGGGTCTGCGCTGTCATCAGCCTGGATGCCGTAGAAGAAAACTTTAAGAACATGAGAGCAAATATAAATCCCGAAACGAAAATGATTGCGGTGGTAAAAACCGATGGATACGGCCATGGAGCTGTTCCGGTGGCTAAACTGGTGGAAGACTATCATTATATATGGGGATTTGCTGTTGCAACTGCGGAAGAGGCTCAGATCCTCAGAAGAAACCAAATCCAAAAGCCGGTTCTTATTTTAGGATATACATTTGAAGAGCATAACGAGATGCTGGTGAGGCTTGATATACGTCCTGTGGTCTTTAAACTGGAAACAGCGAAAGCTTTGTCAGAAGAAGCAGCCAGACAGGGAAAGACGGTTAATATCCACCTGGCACTGGACACGGGAATGAGCAGAATCGGATTTACAGACACAAAAGAGAGTATAGAAGTGATCCTGGAAATTGCAAAATTACCAAACCTTAAGATAGAAGGGCTGTTTACCCACTTTGCCAGATCGGATGAAGCAGATAAGACCAGTGCCTGGGGGCAGTTAGCCCGCTATCAGGACTTTTTAGAACAATTGTCTGCTGCTGGTATCAGGATACCCCTGAAACATTGCAGCAACAGTGCAGGGATTATCGATCTTCCGGAAGCGAATATGGATGCAGTGCGTCCGGGTATCAGTATTTACGGAATATATCCTTCTTCGGAAGTAAAGAAGGAAAAGGTTCCGCTTAAGCCTGTAATGCAGCTCAAGAGCCATATTGTTTACATAAAGGAATTAGAAGCAGGAATTCCTGTCAGTTATGGTGGTACCTTTGTAACAGAGAAGAAAACAAAGGTAGCCACGATTCCGGTGGGATATGGAGATGGTTATCCGCGCAGCCTGTCAGGGAAGGGCTGGGTTCTGATCCATGGAAAAAAAGCGCCGATTCTGGGGAGAGTCTGCATGGATCAGTTTATGGTGGATATCAGTGATATTGATGAAGCAAAGGAATTGGATGAAGTTACGCTTTTTGGGGAGAGCGAGGGGGCAATCCTGCCGGTAGAAGATTTGAGCAGTATCTGCGGACGTTTTCCGTATGAATTCGTCTGTGATATTGGAAAACGGATACCCAGGATCTATGTCCACAAAGGGGAGATTGTGTTGACAAGGGATTATTTTGAAGAATAATTCCCGATAAGTTACATACACAAAAATGCATACTCATGAAGAATATGGAAATACTAGAGTTAATCTTTAATTAACCATAACGTATGAATCGGAGTGTGAAATGTGTGATTATTAAACGCGGAGATATTTTTTATGCGGACCTGAGGCCGGTAATAGGGTCCGAACAAGGGGGAATAAGACCGGTTCTGATTATTCAGAACGACATTGGAAATAAGCACAGCCCAACTGTAATCTGTGCTGCAATTACATCAAAGATGAATAAGGCGAAGCTGCCAACCCATGTGGAAATTGATGCCGGAAAATATGCAATTGTAAAAGATTCGGTAATTTTATTGGAACAGCTTCGTACAATCGATAAAAAACGTTTAAAAGACAGGGTGTGTCATCTGGATATGGAAATCTTACGTCAGGTAGACCGGGCACTTAAAATCAGTCTGGAATTATCTACATAACTTGACTAATTCCCGGGAAGATGATATATTTTCTAGTGATAAGTAACTGTTTGGTAACTGTGAAGGTTCTGGACGTACAACAAGAAGGAGTTTTTTTACAAATGGATAGTGGTGGGAGTCCTGCGACAGGATTCATCGTTTTTTTAATATTTATAGTGCTGGATGCAGTATTATTTGGATTTGGATCTGCCGTTCAGGCATTGAATGAAGGCGAATTGGAGCGGGACGAAGCACAGGGCAGCGGTAAAGCCCGAATGCTTCTGCGCGCCAAGGCGGCTCCGGAGCGGCTTATTGGTACAATTCAGGTCACAACGACACTTTTGTGTATGCTGGCAGGCGGTGTACTGCTGCGTCCTGCATCTGCATTGTGGAAACTGCTGCTGGACAAAACTGGTCTTGGGCAAATTCTGCCTGGTGGTCTTTATCAATTACTATACATGTTTCTGGCAGTGATCTGTATGCTTTTTCTCTTGTATACATTTGGCATATTGCTTCCGAAAAAACTGGGAGCGCATTATTGCAGGAAATGGGCATTTGGACAGTTAGCACTTGTGCATATAATTGTGGTTCTGTTTAGTCCTGTTACATATTTATTTACAGCAGTTGTAAATGTAATTGTCCGGCTATTTGGGATTGACCCGAAAAAGCTGCAGGATGATGTAACGGAAGAGGAAATTATCTCAATGGTGAACGAAGGTCATGAACAGGGTGTCCTGGAAGCCAGCGAAGCAGAGATGATTACGAATATATTTGAATTCAGGGATAAAGAAGCCCAGGATATCATGACTCACAGAAAAAATATTATTGCAGTGAATGAGGAAAAGACCCTGAAGGAAAGCCTGCAGTTTATGCTGGACAGTACAAATTCCAGATTTCCCGTATTTCAGGACAATATTGATAATATTACAGGTATCCTGCACTTAAAAGATGCCATGCGTTTTCATACAAAAAACAAATATGATAACTGGGCAGTGAAGGATATTCCGGAATTAATCCGGCCGGCAGTATTCATACCGGAGACCAGAAATATCAACCTTCTGTTCCAGAGTATGCAGTCTAAAAAGCTTCAGATGGTAATCGTTGCGGATGAGTATGGACAGACAGCGGGATTGATCGCGTTAGAGGATATCCTGGAAGAGATTGTGGGAAATATCCTGGATGAGTATGACCTTGACGAAATATTAATCGAGGAACAGCCGGATGGAAATTATATTATGGATGGTATGACACCCCTGGAAGATGTGGAAGAAATACTTCATATCGAGCTTCAGTCAGATGACTTTGAAACACTTAATGGCTATCTGATCTATCGCCTGGATAAAATACCGGATGAAAAGGAAGACTCGGAAATAATAGAAAGCGGCTACGCGTTCAAAATTCTGAGCGTTGCCAATAAAACAATACAAAAAGTGAGAGTCAGTAAATTAAAGGAAGAAGTTCCAAAAGAAATTACAGAAGAATAATTAAAGATAAAAGAAAGATAAAAGGAGTAATCAAGATGTCAGGACATTCAAAATTTGCCAATATTAAACACAAAAAGGAAAGAAATGATGCTGCGAAAGGCAAGATTTTCACCATTATCGGAAGAGAAATTGCGGTTGCCGTAAAAGAAGGCGGTGCAGATCCGGATAATAACAGCAGACTTCGTGATGTAATTGCCAAAGCCAAAGCCAATAACATGCCCAATGATACCATTGACCGAGGAATTAAGAAAGCAGCCGGCGATGCCAACGCAGTTAACTATGAATACGTTTCCTATGAAGGATATGGACCAAACGGAATTGCCATTATTGTAGATGCACTAACCGATAATAAAAACCGTACCGCAGCCAATGTAAGAAGTGCTTTTACAAAAGGAAGCGGAAGCATCGGGACGCCGGGATGTGTATCCTACAGCTTTGATAAAAAGGGCCAGATCATCATTGACAAAGAAGAATGTGATATGGATGCGGACGATCTGATGATGATAGCACTGGATGCAGGTGCTGAAGACTTCCAGGAAGAAGAAGACAGCTATGAGATCATCACAGACCCGGATGAATTCAGTAACGTCCGGGAAGTATTGGAAAAAGAAGGCATTCAGATGGCAGAAGCAGAAGTGACTATGATTCCGCAAAATTATGTGGAACTGACAGATGAGACAGCAGTGAAGAACCTGCAGAAGACGTTAGATCTTCTGGATGAAGATGATGATGTACAGTATGTCTACCATAACTGGGAAGAGATCGAATAAATTAAATAAATATTATTATGGGACTTTATGTTTGTTTCTGATGGAGACAGACATGAAGTTTTTTTACTTTGAATGTTAAAAATATCGTACGCTATATTCTCTAAAATGTATATTTTATTACAGAATTTTTAAGTGTTTAGATATCTATGATATCAAAATTTAAAATGTATGAAAAATAGTAAATAAATGTTGATTTCAGATGACAAAATATGTAAATTGTAGTATTATTGTCCATATAGTAAAACACAACTAATAAATAAATAGGACTAGAATCTATTAGTTAATTTTCATTAAATAGTTCGTGTTTTTATGTATACTAAATTTAGGAGGAAGAGTTATGAACAATGCAAGAAAAAAGGTGAGAGGGCTGTTGGCTGGAGTTGCGGTTGCAGTAGTATTTTTTAACGCTGTTCCTGAAGCAATGCCAGCAAGTCAAAATGTTTGTGAGGTGCAGGCTGCCAGTGTAAAAATTAGTTCCAAAAAAGTAACGCTAATTAAAGGACAGAGCAAAACGCTGAAAGTTAACGGGACTAAGAGTAAAGTGAAGTGGACATCGAATAAGTCAAAAGTTGCCTACGTGAACAAAAAAGGAAAGGTTACTGCACGTTCTAAGGGAAAAGCAGTAATTACCGCTAAGGTCAACGGTAAAAAATATACAAGCAATGTTACCGTAGAATTACCATCATTAAATTTAAAAAGTAGTACATTAAATATAGGTGCATCCTGTAACTTAAAATTAAATGGAACAAAACAGAAAGTTACCTGGAATAGTAGTAAACCAACAGTTGCTAATGTAACTTCAAAAGGTAAAGTAACAGCAAAAAAGAGCGGTAGTACAACTATTACAGCAAAGGTGGCTGGAAAGAAATATTATTGCAAAATAACGGTAAAAACAAAAGCACCCAGTATAGTGAAGGTTAGCAGCGTTCAGTTAAGTCAATCAACCCTTTTATTAAAAGAAGGAGATACAACAAAATTAAACGCGATTGTGTATCCACAAAATGCCAATAATAAAGGGTTGATATGGGGAAGTTCTAATCAAGGAATAATTTCTGTAGATAATAACGGAAATGTTCGGGCTATAGCTGCTGGAACAGCAGTTGTAACGGTTAAAACGGCAGACGGTGGCTATTCAGCTTCTTGTACTTTTACGGTACAAAGAAGAATTAATATTGCTCAAAATCACACAATATTGAAAAATTATATATTGACTTATGGTGGTATGAATAGTTCAGGAAACCGTTTTATAAAATATGTGGATCGAGAGTCGGGATATACATTTGCAATCGTTTATGAAAGTGATTACGATAAGTTTGATTTTATAGGAGTTTTAAGTAATTCTGATTCACAAGCATCATTTTCAATGAGTGTTGAAACCGTTCGATCAAATGTTGTCAGACCAGAATTTATATTTATTTTTAATGATTATTATGCAGGGTTTGAGGCATCTGCAGAATTTAACGCATCAGATTATACTAGAAACTCAAATGTATACTTTATTCTGGAATCTTCGTTGGGTGGATTTACGCAGAGCGGTATACAGGATTTAGCAAATGCCGGACTAAGTTTATCTTTCACGAGCTGGGATTACTTATTGAGAAGTCAGGTAGGGCTTTCCATGATGGACATTGGATTTTTATCATATCAATAACGGGAGTAACCAGGGGGCATCTGTCACAGATGCCCCCTGGTTTTGTCTAAACTTGCAACTTTTACCTGGGAATGTTATACTAAAACCTGCCACAATTAATCAGTTTGGAGGAAAACAGATGGTAAAATTTTTAAAAGAAAACAAAGCAGCCCTTGTTATCATATGCGCAGCCGCAGTATTCCTCATTGTCGGCGTACTTAACGGGGAGGCAGCTACCGTGTTTCAAAAGGCAACCAATATATGCCTGGAATGTATTGGAATCGGATAAGGAGGCGTAAAATGGGAATATTTACAAAATTAAGGAATCATATACGTCTCGTTGTACAGATCGCATTTACGGCTCTTTCAAATGGCTATGTAAATGGGTTTCTGGGTGGGACTATTTTTAAAGGAAGTACAAAAAATCTGTGTGTGCCGGGGTTAAACTGCTATTCCTGTCCGGGAGCATTGGGTTCCTGCCCGATTGGTTCTCTTCAGGCGGTGCTGGGCAGCCGGAAATACCAGTTCTCTTTTTATGTCATTGGTTTCCTGATGGCATTCGGCGCTTTCTTTGGGCGGTTTATCTGTGGGTGGCTGTGTCCCTTTGGACTTGTCCAGGATCTGCTCCACAAGATTCCATTTCCGGTGAAGATTCGGAAGGTTCCGGGAGATAAATTCTTAAAATATCTGAAATACATAATTCTGGTTGTATTTGTCATCATACTTCCCATGTTTGCAGTAAATCTCCTGGGAAATGGAGACCCCTGGTTCTGCAAATGGATTTGTCCATCGGGAACACTGTTTGGCGGTATTCCACTGGTATCAGCCAATCCACCTCTTCAGGAAGCAATCGGATTTCTGTTCAACTGGAAGATGGGGCTTTTGATTTTAATCATTGTGCTGTCTATCGTAATTTACCGTCCATTCTGCAGATATCTTTGCCCATTGGGAGCCATATACGGATGCTTTAACAAGGTTTCTATATACCGCTACAAAGTGGATGATAAAAAATGCATCAATTGCAAAAAATGCCAGAAGGTATGTGAAATGAATATCCCGGTATATGAGACACCAAACAGTGCAGAGTGCATCCGATGCGGAAAATGTAAAAAATCCTGTCCTACGGGAGCAATTTCTTCTACTATGTCGAAATTATATGGGACATTTTACAAAAAATAGTGGGATTTATTAATTTTTTCATATAATATATTGACGTTTTTCTTAAAATAGTGTATAGTCACATTTATGAACATGACGCTTTAATGCGAGAAAGCGTTGATTCGGAAAAGAAAAACAGGAGAGAGAATATTATGAAAAAAGCATTATCTATGTTATTGGCAATGGGTCTTGTTGTTTCTATGGTAGCAGGGTGCGGTTCCGGCAGCGGAAGCACGGAGACGAAAGCTTCAAAGGAGACAAGTGCGGCTTCTACAGAGGGTGCAACAACGGAAGGCGCTGCTACAGATGCAGCCGGAGAAGATGCGACAGAGACAGCAAGTGCAGCAAAAGCAGACACGGATAAGGTATATAAGATTGGTGTCTGTCAGTTAGTGCAGCATGATGCTTTGGATGCGGCTTATGAAGGATTTGTTGAGGGCTTGAAGGAAGCTGGATACGTAGACGGAGAAAATATCCAGATTGATTACCAGAATGCTCAGGGAGACCAGTCCAACTGCAGTACCATTGCGTCCAAACTGGTAAATGACCAGTCTGATCTGATTCTTGCAATTGCAACACCTGCAGCACAGGCATGTGCAAATGCCACAGAGCAGATCCCTATCGTACTTACAGCAGTTACCGATCCGGCAGCAAGCGGATTAGTGGAAACAAACGAAGCACCGGGAGCAAATATTACCGGAACTTCGGACTTAACACCCGTAAAAGAGCAGATGGATTTATTAAAGGAAATGCTTCCGGATGCGAAGAAAATTGCAGTCCTTTACTGCTCCAGTGAAACCAATTCCAAAATTCAGGCAGATATGGCAAAAGAAGCTGCTGAAGCAATCGGACTGGAGACACAGGAAGCAACCGTTTCCAACTCTAACGAGATCCAGCAGGTCGTTCAGAACCTGGTGGGAAAAGTAGATGCTATTTATGCGCCTACAGATAATATGATTGCAGCAGGTATGCAGACCGTTTCCATGGTAGCAAATCCGGCAGGCATTCCGATAATCTGCGGTGAAGAAGGAATGGTTAATAACGGAGGCCTTGCAACAAGAGGTATCAATTACTTCAACCTGGGCAAACAGACAGGTGCACAGGCTGCTAAGATTTTAGCTGGCGAAGGCGATCCTGCATCTATGCCGATCGAATACTTAAAAGATGTTGATACTGTAATCAACAAAGATGCAGCAGAGGAACTGGGACTTGAGATTCCTGCAGACTTAATGGAGTTTGTTAAGACACCGGCTGCAACAACAGAAGCTTCATCAGAGGAGACTTCTGCGACAGAAGAATAAAAAAGATGGCTGTTTCAAAAGGCGTTTTGAAACGGCCATTTTATAACAATGGAGGTAGAGATGAGCATTTTAATGGCGATATTTGGGGCAGTGTCCCAGGGATTATTGTGGAGCCTGATGGCACTGGGGGTATACATAACATTTAAAATATTGGACTTCGCAGATATGACATGCGATGGAAGTTTTGCACTGGGCGGATGTATCAGTGCGGTTTTTTGCGTTAAGCTGCATATGAATCCATTTCTGACCCTGTTTTTTGCATTAGCAGCAGGAGGACTGGCAGGAGCAGTTACCGGCATACTTCACACAAAGCTTAAGATTCCCGCTATATTATCGGGAATCCTGACGATGATTTCTCTCTACTCAATTAACCTGAGAATTATGGGGCAGGCGAATACGCCTATTAATACCAGAGATAAAGGTACGGATACCATAGTAACAATGCTGGTAAAAATTCTGCCGGACAGTCTGCAGAAAAATACAAATATCAATACCATTGTTGTTTGTATTATCGGACTGATTATTGCAATTGCGGCAATCGCATTGCTGTACTGGCTCTTCGGAACGGAAATCGGAAGTGCACTCCGCGCTACCGGAAATAATGAAGCCATGATCCGCGCACTGGGTGTGGATACGGACAAGATGAAAATATTCGGACTGGTTATCGGAAATGCCCTTGTGGGTCTGTCCGGTGCCTTGGTTGTGCAGGCGCAGAAAGTTGCCGACGTAGGTATGGGAACGGGAACCATCGTAATCGGCCTGGCATCTATTGTAATTGGTGAAGTAGTTATGGGAAAACGTCTGAACTTTGCAGGAAAGCTTGGTTCTGCTATTTTAGGTTCTATTCTGTACCGGGTTATTGTAGCCGTTGTGCTGCAGCTGGGTATGGATTCCAACGATATGAAACTGTTAACAGCGGTTATTGTAACAATTGCTCTGGCCGTTCCGGTGTTTTCCAAAAAACTGGTAGTTAAGAATTAGGAGGCGAGCAGATATGTTAACAATAAAAGATGTATATAAAACATTTAATCCCGGTACAATTAATGAAAAAAAAGCACTTCAGGGGCTGAATCTGCATGTTCATCCGGGGGATTTTATCACGATTATCGGCGGTAATGGTGCCGGTAAATCTACAATGTTAAATATGGTTGCGGGTGTATATCCCATTGATTCCGGAAGCATTGTGCTGGATGGGGACGACATTTCAAAGAAGCCGGAGTATCAGAGAGCCGGGAATCTGGGCAGGGTTTTCCAGGATCCCATGATGGGAACGGCATCCAGTATGGAAATTCAGGAAAACCTGGCACTTGCGTATAGAAGAGGAAAGAAAAGAGGACTTGGATGGGGGATCACCAAAAAAGAGAAAGAAATCTTCCAGACTGCCCTGAAATCTCTGGATCTGGGGCTGGAAGACCGTATGACTTCTAAGGTAGGACTCTTGTCCGGCGGTCAGCGCCAGGCACTGACACTGTTGATGGCATCCCTTCAGAGACCGAAAGTACTGCTTTTAGATGAGCATACAGCAGCGCTTGATCCGAAGACAGCGAAAAAGGTACTTGATCTGACGGTTAAAATTGTAGATACTCATAAGCTGACTGCACTAATGGTTACTCATAACATGAAGGATGCAATCCGTATTGGTAACCGGTTGATTATGATGTATGACGGACATATTATTTATGATGTTTCCGGAGAGGAGAAGAAAAACCTGCAGGTTGCCGATCTTCTCAAAAAATTCGAAGTGGAAAGCGGTGGAGAATTTGCTAACGACCGCATGATTTTAGCTTAATTGTGAAAAAATTAATAGAAAACATTGCTAATTTTATGATAATGATTTATTATAAAATTAGCATTTTTTTTGTTAGATAATATGGTATCCTGTCGAAATTTATATTTTTATTATGAAAGGCAGAGAAGGAGGCACGGGTTATGCAATGCAGACGGTGCAAAACAATATTCAGCTATGAAAAGACGGAAGGAATCTGCCCAAAATGTGCAGCATATAACAGACCTGGCGGCGAGCTGGATGAAGATCTTATTGAAAAGAAATATAATAAGGATTTCGGTCAGGAAATATACCGCATGAACGAGGTACATCAAGATCTGCATAAGAAGTATGATACCGGAAAGGATGTCCACAAGACAAGAGCGGATATCTATCAAGAAAAAGAACAGCCCTACAAAAATAATCTGGCAAAAGGGATATTGACAGGGGGAATCATCTTATTCGTTGTGTTTGGTGTGGTTGGGGTTGCAGCATTTTACGGTATGAAGTCACAAACGGAGGTGAATACCGATAGGCCAATCGAGGTAATACAGGCAGATGCGGGTTCTGCTATTGACATAGGCGGTCAGCTGGTTTCTTTTTCGGCCGCCAGAGTTATTGAAACAGAGCAAATAGGAGGTATGCTGCCGGAGGGTAAAAAACTGGTGGCTGTAGAGGAACAGTTGGAAATATCCGATATCTGGGATGCAGATTCCTATTATTATACAGATCCCTATATTGCAGTCAATGGTTTGTTTCAAATGCCGCTTAAATCCTATGATGTAAAGGATTATCTGCCCGGGCTGAATGTGATGGATGATGCATTTGCTTCCTATGAAGGGCAGTATGATGGCATACAAAAGGGCGTCTTACTATATATTGCGGACGAGGATCTGGAACAGATTACACTGCGGGTGCCGGACTGGGGCGGCACAGGCAAGGAGAAAACTCCGGTGAGGATCTATCAGATTGAGCTTCAGATAGAAGAGGGCAGATAGGAGGCAGAAATGGCAATACAGACAAGGAATACCGGAACAAAAAATTCAAAGGCAGTATTTGCAGTGATTCTTTTATTTGTGGTGGTCGGTGTGATCATGCAGGCGTCGGAAGATAAGGAAGCGGACCAGGCAGTGAAAGATTATAAAACTGATCTTGCAGTGGAGGGTATCTCTGCACAGGAAATCGGAACCGTTTATCAGGGAATGGAAGCGGAAGCAGGATACCGCTTTTATTATATCAACTCGGCTGTCCGCAACAATGGAAAAGCCAATGCGGATTCCGTATATAATTATTTGCTCACCTTTTATAAAAACGATGGAGATAATGTCATCGATGTAACGTCCTACCCGGAAACAGATTATGAAAATCCGTTTTCATCTGGCAGCCAGCCCTGTATTCCATCCGGTGAAATTGCCACAGTGCAGCAGGTGGTTCAGGTAAAGGACGGAGTAAACAGTATAACCGGGGATTTTTATAATTATTACCGGGACAAACCCTCCCAGTACACGATAGAGATCCCTTAAAAATTGCAGATCCTGGGATAAAGTGTTAATTATTTGGCAATGCACCAGTTTAGTGAGTCAAAGTGATGTTATATATTTCTAACTATTAGTGAATCTTCTAAAATTATTTAAAAAAATACAATACTCATTGTTGAGAATTCATATATTGTATGTTATAATATCCCCATCTAAGGGTTATGATATATGACTCTGTGAAGTATTTAACAAATAAGAGGAAAGGAGAGTGGATAACAGTGCATTTAGTTAAAGATGAAAATGGTAACATTTGTGCGCATGCGCATGAACATGTCCATCCTCACACCCATACTTACGAACACAACCATGCACATGATCACGCGCATGGCCAAGAAGATGAGCACATGCATTCTCATGATGGAAATTGCAGCTGCGACAGTGCATCCTGCGATGAGAACAACTGTGGATGCGGATGTGGAGCCGGGGAAACAACCCCGAACAAAGAAAATATTGCGTTATTAACCTACATGTTACAGCATAATGAACATCATGCGGCAGAGCTGGATCAGATGGCGGCTAAGCTAAACGAAGCCGGAGCCGAAGGCGCGGCTGAACAGATCAGAAAAGCAGTAGATGAGTTCCAAAAAGGAAACATGTATTTAGGAGTTGCACTTGCAATGGTCAAGGAGCAGCAATAGGAGGTCATAGAGATGTGCTTAGCTACGGCATATAATATCAACAAAGAAGACAGTATCATTTTACAATATGTTAGTATGATCGAAGTGGAAGGCACGAACATCACCCTGACTGATGTAATGGGGGAACGTAAAGTCGTGGAAGGAACCATTGCAATGGTGGACCTGACCGGCGGAGTTGTTAAAATTAACTGCCTTGATTAGGAAGGGCAGTTAAAATAAAACTAAAATAACGGAGGTATTAGTAAGATGAAAAGCGTAGTCGACATTATGAAGGAGAGAACATCATTTTCTTTCGAGGTATTCCCTCCAAAGGCTGAACAGCCAATGGAACCATTATTAAACACACTGGACGAACTCTATCAGTTCGATCCTGATTTTATCAGCTGTACATATGGCGCCGGCGGCTCTAATGCAGGACGTAATGTGGAGATTTGTAAAGCTATTGCGGACAGCGGACACAGAGCAGTAACTCATTTTACCTGTATTGGAAACACAAAAGAAAAAATGAAAGCTGAGTTACAGGCATACCTGGATAACGGTGTAAACCATATTCTGGCGCTTCGCGGAGACTTACCGGCAGGCTGGGAAGGTACACGTGGAGATTTTAATTATGCAAACGAATTAGTAGCTTTCATCAGAGCAGAATTTGGTGATCAGTTTACAATCGCTATGGCAGGAGACCCTGAAAAACATATTCAATGTCCAACCTTTGAAGAAGATATTGCACATCTGAAAATGAAACAGGATGCAGGCGCTGATTATATTATGACTCAGCTGTGCTTCGATATGGAGCAGTTTAAGAGATGGGTACATCAGATCAGAAAAGCCGGAATCACACTTCCAATCGATGTAGGTGTAATGCCTGTATTAAATAAAGATGCTGCTATCCGTATGGCATTATCCATGAACGGATGCTCTATTCCAAGAGATCTTGCTGAAATAATCAGCAGGTACTACAATGATCCGGAAGGATTTAAAGAAGCCGGTATCGATTATACCGTACATCAGTTATACCAGTTCATTGGCGAAGGTGTGGAAGGTATTCATTTATACGCATTAAACAAATCTGCAGCAGTTTCCGAAATCTTAACAAGATCCGGACTCAGAGCAAAAGCAGAATAGACTATAGGAAATGACAGGAGGCACCCGTAATGACACATACAATTGCAGTTGCAGGAAAAGGCGGAGTGGGAAAAACCACAATTTGCGGACTTATTATTCAGTATCTCTGTGAAAAGGGAAAAAGACCGATTTTGGCAGTAGATGCTGATGCGAACTCAAATCTGAATGAAGTTCTCGGAGTGGAAGTTGATATGACTCTGGGCGATATCAGAGAAGAAGTGGCACGTGCGGAAAACAGTGTAAAGAACCCTATTCCGGCAAGTATGTCTAAAGCAGACTATATGGAAATTATGTTCAACCGCTGTATGGTGGAAGAAGATGATTATGATTTACTTGTTATGGGAAGAACCCAGGGAAAAGGCTGCTATTGTTTCGTAAACGGACTGCTTCAGACACAGCTTACAAAATTACTGCCGAATTATAAATACATGGTGATGGATAATGAGGCGGGAATGGAACATATCAGCAGAGGCGTCCTGCCCAAAGTTGATACCATGATACTGGTAAGCGACTGTTCCAGAAGAGGAGTACAGGCTGTAGGGCGGATTGCAAAGCTTGTAAATGACTGTGAGATGAATCCGAAAGAAATGGGATTGATTATCAATCGTGCTCCAAATGGAGAACTGAACGAAGGAACCCGTGAAGAAATTGAAAAACAGGGTTTGAAACTTTTAGGAGTCGTTCCGCAAAACTCGGATGTATACGAATTTGACTGTAATGGAAAGCCGACAGTTGAACTTCCTGAGGATTCACCGGTAAAAAAAGCGGTAAGAGATATTGTGGATGCATTAGGTCTTTAATATTTGAGTTATTAATTCCCCTTGATGGAAGGAATTACCAGACACCAGGGGGATTAATTTTAAAGAGAAATATCCCGTGGGGGCGGATAATACGAAATAAATTTCGTATGTTGGGATAAAAAAGCCCCGGGACAACAACCCAATTTTAAAGGAGGTTTATAATGGGAAACTTTAAATTAACAACAGTAGAAGAATTTGAAGCGGCTACAGCCAGATTGTTGGAAACAGGCGCAAAGGTTGGTGCTGATGCCTGGCAGTTCAGAGTAAAAAACCAGACACCACACTGTAAATTCGGCGAGACAGGTGTCTGCTGCAGAATCTGTTCAATGGGACCTTGCCGTATTACGCCAAAGGCACCAAAAGGAATCTGTGGATGTGACGTTCACGGTATTGTAGCCAGAAATTATCTGAAATTTACTGCAGGTGGTTCTGCAACTCATTCTGATCATGGACGTGAGATCTGCCATACACTTTATGCAGCTAGTCCGGAAGGAAGCTATAAAGTAAAAGATCCTGAGAAATTACTCAGACTTGCAAAAGAATGGGATGTAGAGACAGAAGGAAAAGATATCTACGATTTAGCTCATGAAATGGCTGTTCTTGGTATGGAAGAGTATGGTAAAGTATTTGGTACTCAGAGATTCTTAAAAAGAGCTCCTAAACATACTCAGGAAATCTGGGAAAGAGAAGAAATTGCTCCAAGAGCGATTGACCGTGAAGTTTCATGTTCCTTACATATGACTCATATGGGATGTTCTTCCAAACCAGAAGCGCTGATCAGACAGTCTTTAAGATCCGGACTTTCTGATGGATGGGGCGGTTCCATGGCTGGTACAGAGTTCTCTGATGTTCTTTTTGGAACACCAAAGCCAATTGAAACAGAAGCAAACTTAGGAGTTATGGAAGTAGAAAACGTAAATATCGTTGTTCATGGACATGACCCATCACTTTCTGAAATGATCTGTGAATATGCAGATGATCCGGAAATGATCGCTTATGCAAAATCAATCGGAGCAAAAGGCATTACCGTTTCAGGTGTATGCTGTACCTCCAATGAAGTTGCAATGCGTCGTGGTATTCCAATGGCCGGTAACTTCTTACAGCAGGAAAACGTTGTACTTACAGGTGCTTGTGAAGCAATTGTTGTAGACGTACAGTGTATTTTCCCAGCACTAGGCCCATTAAGTAAATGTTTCCATACAAAATTCATCACTACATCTCCGATTGCCCAGATGCCGGATTCTGAATTTATCCGTTTCAGCGCTGAAACAGCTGGAGAAAATGCAAAATCAATCGTAAAAGCGGCAATTGATAACTTTAAAAACAGAAAGCCGGAATTAGTTTATATCCCGGATATGAAGCAGAAAGCTACTGTTGGTTATTCCGTTGAAGCTATTGTTAAAGTATTAGATGGTGTTACAAACTCTCAGGTAGATGTTACCGGATCAACAAAACCATTACTGGAATGTATTACTTCCGGTGTACTCCGTGGTGCAGTTGCAATGGTTGGATGTAATAATCCGAAGATCAGACCTGACCATGCACATATTGAATTAATGAAAAAACTGATTGCGAATGATATTATTATTATCGCATCAGGATGTTCTGCACAGGCAGCAGCGAAAGCAGGTCTTATGGACAAAGCGGCTAAAGATCTCTGCGGAGCAGGTCTTAAGAGAGTATGTGAATTAGCTGATATTCCTCCGGTACTTCACATGGGATCCTGTGTTGATATCAGCCGTATGATGGTACTTGCTTCTGAACTTGCTAAAGATTCCGGTCTTAATATCTCTCAGCTTCCGGTTGTTGGATGTGCTCCTGAATGGATGTCAGAAAAAGCAGTTTCTATCGGTAACTACGTTGTTGCAACCGGTATTGATACATTCCTTGGAGTTGATCCTTATGTATCCGGTTCTACTGAAGTTGCAGAATTATTAACAAGCGGCGTTAGAGAATGGGTAGAAGCAGCATATACAGTTGAAAAGGATATTGATAAGCTTGTAGATGCTATGATTGATAGAATTGAAGAAAAGAGAGCGGCTCTTGGTATCTAATCAGGAGAACGCTGCTATTGGCAGCAGATAGGAGTTAAAATGAAAATTGCAGTTACCGGAAAAGGCGGAGTAGGAAAGACAACTTTTGCGGCCACTTTGGCAAGGTTATATGCACAGGAAGGGAAGAACGTCCTGGCGGCGGATGTGGATCCGGATGCAAATTTAGGATTAGCCCTTGGTTTTTCTGATGAAGAATTAGATCAGATCGTACCGATTACCAAAATGCGTAAGCTGGTGCAGGAACGTACCGGTGCTAATGACGACAATAAATTTTATAAGATCAACCCAAAAGTAGATGACATCCCGAATAAGTTTGCAAAGTCAGCGAACGGTGTAAAATTGCTGGTTCTTGGAACCGTTGATACGGCAGGAAGCGGCTGTGTATGTCCGGAGCATGTAATGCTGAAAAGGATTATCAACCACCTTGTTTTAAGAAGTGACGATGTAGTTATCCTGGATATGGAAGCGGGCCTGGAACATCTGGGACGTGGAACTACCGAAGGGATGGATCAGTTTGTGGTTGTAATTGAACCCGGTGCAAGAAGCATCCAAACCTACAAGAATGTTAAGCGTCTTGCAACGGACCTTGGTGTGAAGCACGTGCGGGTTGTGGCAAACAAGGTGCGTAATGAAGACGATGAGGAGTTTATAAAATCGAAAATTCCGTCAGAAGATTTATTGGGCTTCATTCACTACAACACGGAAGTGATCGATGCGGACCGCCAGGGAAAATCCCCCTTTGATTTTAGCGACACCGCAACAGAAGAGATAAGAAAAATAAAAGAGAAGATCGATAATACAAGTATCTGATTGGAGGTATAACAGTGACATTATTTGATAGAGTATTTAGTGGAAATGATGCCGTATACGGATTGACAGAACAGGCAATTGACGGTGCAATCGCACAGCATGGCGCTGACAAAGCAGTAAGTTTTCCAAATACAGCATACAGCTTACCTTGTTACTATGGTGTAACAGGAACAAAAATCGCTAATTTAGGTGATTTAAAAACAGCTCTCGGAGTTGTAAAAACTTTAATGACCAGAGAAAAACGTCTGAATGATGCTTTTATGTCCGGTGTTGCTACAGCTCTCTGTGCAGAGTTTATTGAAGTTTTAAAATATATTGACGGCGCTGCTCCTTACGAAGATCCATGCTACGGACACTTAAGCGATGCAATTATCCGTGAACTTGGCGTACCCCTTGTAACAGGAGATATCCCGGGTGTAGCAGTAGTTCTTGGTACTGCACCAACCGCACAGGAAGGTGTTGACCTGATTAAGAGCTATCAGGCACAGGGTATCCTGGTAACATTGGTTGGCGGAATCATTGACCAGTGTGCAGAATTAGGATATAAAACAGGCGCAAATGTTCGTGTAATTCCGTTAGGAAAAGATGTAACAAGCGTAATCCACGTAGTATCCGTAGCAATCAGAGCTGCTCTGATCTTCGGTAATATTACAGCTGGAGATGCAGGCGCATTAATGAAATATACATTTGAAAGAGTTCCTGCATTTGTAAATGCTTTCGGACCTTTAGATGATGTAGTAGTTGCATGCGGAGCTGGTGCTATTGCACTTGGTTTCCCGGTAGTGACAAACGAAACAGAAAATATCTTCCGCGTACCAAAGAGCTTAATCGTTCAGGAAGATGTAGCGAAATTCAACGCAACATCTCTGGAAGCAAGAGATATTAAGATTAAAATCACCAAGATTGATATTCCGGTTTCATTTGCATCTGCATTTGAAGGTGAGATCATCCGCCGCGGTGATATGCAGGTTGAATTCGACGGTTCCAGAGTAGACTGTTTCGAATTAGTTCAGGCTAAAGAAGCAACAGAAATCGAAGACCACAAGATTGAAGTAATCGGACCGGACTTTGACGAATTTGAAGTTGGAAGCAAACAGAGTATTGCTTACATCGTAGAAGTAGCAGGAAAGAATATGCAGTCTGATTTCGAGCCTGTATTTGAACGTAAATTCCACTCTTACATCAACTGTATCGAAGGTGTAATGCATACCGGACAGAGAGATATGATCCGTGTACGTGTGAGCAAAGATACCTTTAATGCAGGATTCAGAGCAAAACATATCGGTGAAGTTCTGTATGCTAAAATTAAGAGCGAATTTGCAGCAGTTGTTGACAAATGTCAGGTTAAGGTTATTACGGATGCAGCAGAATGTACAAGACTTCGTTCAGAACTGGCTGTTCCAAGCTATGACAAACGTGACGAAAGACTTAGCACATTAACAGATGAAGGCGTTGAAGTATACTACAGCTGTATTATGTGTCAGGCATTCTCTCCGTCTCACGTATGTGTTGTTACACCTGAAAGACTTGGACTTTGCGGTGCAGTTTCATGGCTGGATGCAAAAGCTACCAACGAACTGGATCCTCAGGGACCATGCCAGGTTATCACAAAAGGCGGCTTAATTGATGAGAGAACCGGATCTTACCAGGATGTTAACGATGCGGTTAAGAAATATTCCCAGGGTGCTCTTGAAACAGTTACCTTATATTCGATCATTGAAGATCCGATGACTTCCTGCGGATGTTTTGAATGTATCTGTGGTATTGAGCCATTATCCAATGGTGTATGTATTGCGAACCGTGAATATGCAGGAATGACACCAATCGGAATGACATTCCCTGAATTAGCTTCCATGACAGGCGGCGGTGTTCAGACACCAGGTTTCATGGGACATGGTAAACACTTCATCGCTTCTAAGAAGTTCATGAAAGCAGAAGGCGGCGTTGGCAGAATTGTATGGATGCCAAAAGACTTAAAAGACCAGGTTGCTGAGAAGTTGAATGCTACAGCAAAAGAGTTATACGATATCGATAACTTCGTTGATATGATCGGTGATGAAACAGTAGCAGAAGATCCGGAAACATTATTAGCATACTTAGAAGAAAAAGGTCATCCGGCACTTAGCATGGAACCAATGATGTAGTGTATGTGTTCTTAAAGAAATACAAAGATTTTATGGATTTTTAAGACAGACTGTTGTAAAATAAACTTATGTTTTACAACAGTCTAAAAACATGAAGGAGGTTTATTAGAAATGCCATTTAATGCAAAATCAGGAAAGTTCAGCGCAAATATTAACACTGTTGAAATTGGATGCGGGGACAAGAAAATTACCATAGGCGGAGAAAACGTATTACCATTTTACAGCTTCGATGCTCCTATCGAAAACGCACCAAAAGTAGGTGTTGAGATCACAGACTTCGGTTTAGAAAATGAACCGGAATTTATCCAGAAATATTATGAAGGATGTGCAACTGTAGCTGACATGGCGAAAAAAGCCGCAGCTATGGAAGGTGCTGATTTTCTTTGTCTGAGATTAGAAGGCGGAGATCCAAACGGTGCAGACAAATCAACAGAAGAATTGATTCAAATTGTAAAAGATGTTGCAGCAGCAGTAGACGTGCCACTTGTTATTGCGGGATGCAAGAACGTTGAAAAAGATGCAGAACTTTTAAGCAAAGCAGCTGAAGTGTTGGAAGGAAGAAACGCAATGCTTTTAGCAGCAAAAGAAGAAAACTACAAGACAGTCGGTGCAGCAGCAGGCCTTGCGTACAAGCAGGTAGTAGGTGCTGAATCAGCAGTTGATATCAACCTTGCAAAACAGTTAAATGTATTATTGTCACAGTTAGGTGTCAGCAGTTCAAACGTTGTTATGAACGTAGGTACTGCAGCAGCAGGTTATGGTTTTGAATATGTTGTTTCCACCATGCAGAGAGTAAAAGCAGCAGCTTTATCTCAGAATGATGGAATGTTACAGATGCCGATTATTACACCGGTAGCATCTGAAACATGGGGCGTAAAAGAATCAATGGCTTCAGAAGCTGATATGCCTGAATGGGGAGATGTTGAACAGCGTGGTATTGATATGGAAGTAGAAACAGCAGCAGCAGTTTTAGTTTCCGGATCCAATGCAGTTATTTTAAAACATCCTGTATCAGTTGCAACTATTTCAAAATTAGTCAAAGAATTAGTATAATTGCTGCTTAAGGAGGAAAAAGAATTATGGCACTTAAAGGTCTTGATATATTTAAATTATCACCTAAGAAAAACTGTAAGGAGTGTGGATGCCCAACATGTATGGCTTTCTCAATGAAGGTTGCACAGGGCGCTATGGATATCAGCGCATGTCCGCATTTCTCACCGGATGCATTAGCAACTTTATCTGAGGCTACTGCACCACCAATGAAAACAATTAAAGTAGGAACAGGCGAAAACGAATTTACATTAGGCGGAGAAACCGTTCTGGAAAGACATGAAAAAACATTCGTAAGTAAGACAAGATATGCAGTTGCTCTTTGCAATTGTATGGATGAAGTTGCTATTGATGCAAAAATTGCAGCAATTCCAAATGTTGATTACGAACGTATCGGCGAAAGAATGTTTGTAGAAATGGTTTACGTAAACTACAGCGCTGATGGAGCTGTTGATTATGTGGAACTTGTAAAAAAAGCAGCTGGTCTTAACAGAACTTTAGTATTAGGATGTACAGATGCAGAAGTTGCAAAAGCAGCTCTTGCAGTATGCAAAGACAGCAAACCTGTATTAAACGGGGCAGATGCTTCCAATTACGAAGCTATGAACGCAATCGCTGCAGAAGCTGGTGTTGTACTGGGTGTTCGCGGTGAAAATGTTAATGAGTTATATGAAACAGTTGCTAAATTAGAAGGACTTGGAAACAAGAACCTGATTTTAGATGCAGGATGCAAATCCATTAAAGAAGCATTTGCTACAGCAGTTCAGATGAGAAAAGCAGCGATTAAAGATGGTGACAGAACATTCGGCTATCCTTCAATCGTAAATGTAGCAGCACTTGCACAGGGAGATATCCATATGCAGGCAGCTTTAGCATCTATGTTCACAATTAAATATGGTTCAATCATCGTAATGGAAGAAATGTCTTATGCTCAGGCATTGCCGTTATATGGCTTAAGACAGAACGTATTTACAGATCCTCAGAAGCCAATGAAAGTAGAACCGGGCATCTACCCAATTAACGGAGCAGATGAGAACTCAGTTTGTCTTACAACTGTTGACTTTGCACTTACATATTTCGTAGTATCCGGTGAGTTAGAGCGTTCCGGTGTTCCTTGTAACCTGATTATCAGTGATGCAGGCGGATTATCCGTTCTGACAGCATGGGCAGCAGGTAAATTATCTGCAAGTTCTATTGCTAAATATTTTGGCGAAGCTGATATTGAAGGCAAGATTAAAAACAGAAAATTAATTCTTCCAGGTAAAGTAGCTGTTTTAAAAGGTGAAGTAGAAGCGAAACTTCCGGGATGGGATGTCATTGTAGGACCAAACGAAGCGGTTCAGCTTGTAAAATTCTTAAAAGATATGCAGTAATTTTCTCTGTACTTCTATAGTATAGTAGAAAGTAGTAAATGATTTTACTAACAATATGTAACAGTTCAGACAGCATGAACTGTTACACATCCAGCCCATTGAAATTCGCCTGCGGCGAAGGGCTGGATGTCTGCAGGCTCCAGGTTTTCATACGGTCGGCGCAGTAAATGCGCAGACCTGTCTGAAATGTTACAACAATTTCAATTAGAGAAGGAGATTAATCAATGGCAAAATTCGTAACAATTGGTGAAAGAATCCACTGTATTTCCCCAGTTATCCGTAAGGCAATGGCAGAAAGAGATGGAGCTCCAATCATCCAGCGTGCAAAAGAGCAGCTTGATGCTGGCGCAACTTATTTAGATGTAAATATCGGACCGGCTGAAAGCGACGGCGAAGAATTAATGAAATGGGCTGTTCAGCTGCTTCAGAATGAATTCGATAACGTACCGCTGGCTCTGGATACTGCTAATAAAAAAGCGATTGAAGCTGGTATTTCCGTATATAACCGTTCCAAAGGAAAACCAATCGTTAACTCTGCAGATGCTGGAGACAGAATCGAAAATATCGATTTAGCAGCAGCAAATGATGCAATTGTTATCGCTTTGTGTTCCGCAGAAGGCGTTCCGTCCGACAATGACGAACGTATGATGCATTGCCAGAACATGTTAGAGAGAGGTCTGGAACTTGGAATGGAACCTACTGATCTCTGGTTTGACCCGTTATTCCTGGTTGTAAAGGGAATGCAGGACAAGCAGATGGACGTTTTAGAAGCAATTAAAATGTTCAGCGATATGGGACTTAATTCAACAGGTGGATTATCCAATAACTCTAACGGTATGCCAAAACATATCCGTCCGATCATGGATTCTGCTTTAGTAGCTATGGCTATGATGAATGGTTTGACTTCTGCAATCGTAAATCCATGTGATTTAAGATTAATGGAAACAATCAAATCCTGTGATGTATTTAAAAACAATACCTTATATGCGGATTCCTATTTGGAGATCTAATATATGCATAAAGTTACTTTTAAGTTTGAAAACAGCGAAGATATTATTGTCTTCGCTGCTTTCGGTGAAAGCCTTCTTGAGGTAGCGAGAAAAACAAACGTAGCTATCGATGCACCGTGTTCAGGAAATGCATCTTGCGGGAAATGCAGAGTAAAGCTCGTTGGCGGTGAATTAGAATCAAAAAAGACGCGTCATATTACGGATGAGGACTATGCCGAAGGCTGGCGTCTCGCCTGTGTCAGTACCATAAATGCGGATGTGGAAGTACTGGTGCCGGATATAGCCTCTGCTTACAGGAGCCGTATGAAAGTAGCAGATCTAAGTTCGCCGGAAGAATTAAAGATTTTTTCTGATGCCAAGGAACAGATTTTAGAAGCAGGTATTGAACTAAAGAATACATTAGAGATCTTGAATGTATCTATGGATGAGCCTACTTTAGATGATACCATGCCGGACAATGAGCGGTTTACCCGGGCGATTACGGCAATAACAGGTATTGAAAAAATCCGTGTTCCATATTCGGTTCTGAAAAAACTGCCGGATGTACTTAGGGAAAGCGGTTTCCGTGTTAAAATAATTGTAAGAAAAATTGAGACAAATATATTCGTATATGATATTTTCCCGGAAAATGAAGAAGTGATTGTAGGCGGAATTGCAATAGATATTGGAACGACAACTGTTTCTGCAATTCTGATTAATATGCTGGATGGCGCCATTCTTGCGAAAGGTTCTTCCGGAAACGGACAGATCCGTTATGGAGCTGATGTCATCAACCGTATCATTGAATCTGCAAAACCGGGCGGCAAGGACCGGCTGCAAAAAGCGGTTATTGATGAGACCATTAATCCGCTGATTCAGACTATGTGCAGGCAGGCAAAGCTGGATCCTATGAGTATTTATCGTATGTGTGTTGCAGGCAATACCACGATGAACCATTTATTAATGGGGATCAATGCAGATCCGCTTCGTATGGAACCATATATTCCGACTTTCTTTAAAACAAATTCTCTGTATGCATCTGATATTGGAATTCATATTAATCCCGATTCCCATATTATCATAGCTCCGAATATAGGAAGTTATGTAGGCGGAGATATTACCGCGGGTGCTTTTGTAAGTGCTTTGTGGAATAAACCGGAATTCTCACTGTTTATTGACCTTGGTACCAATGGAGAAATTGTATTTGGCAACTCTGACTTTTTAATGAGCTGTGCCTGCTCAGCAGGACCTGCTTTTGAGGGCGGAGACATCAGCTGCGGTATGCGTGCTACGGATGGCGCAATTGAGGCATGTACCATTGATCAGGAAACGATGGAACCTAATCTCTCCGTAATCGGAGACGAAGGGACGAAACCAATCGGAATCTGCGGTTCCGGAATTATTGATATTATCAGTGAACTGTTCCGTTGCGGCATCATTAACCCCAAGGGTAAATTTGTCCGTGAAGGAAAACGTGTCAGACATGATAAGTTTGATATGGGCAGCTATGTGCTGGCATTTGAGTCGGAAGCAGGCTCTGTGAAAGACGTGGAGATTTCCGAAGTTGATATTGATAATTTTATCCGTGCAAAGGGAGCTATTTTCTCTGCAATCCGGACGATGTTATCCTATTGTGACTTTGATATCTCTATGATTGAACATGTCTATGTAGCGGGCGGTATTGGCAGCGGCATCAATATGGAAAATGCAATTCATATCGGTATGTTCCCGAAGGTTCCTTTGGAATTGTACCAGTATATCGGAAATTCATCCCTGTCGGGGGCATATGCAATGCTTTGTTCCACACAGGCTGAACGGAAAGTATATGAAGTTGCTAGAAATATGACTTATCTGGAATTGAGTGCAATACCTCAGTATATGGATGAGTTTGTTGCAGCATGTTTCTTACCACATACAGATACAACACTATTTGAAGATTAATACTTATTAATGCAGTATCTCAGGCGGGTCCTGCGATATGCAGAGTATAAGATTGAAAGAAAATTGGGATATGGAAAGGGCGCCACGCTGTAATTCTTTCAATCTGTTTTATTGTGGCAATATTGCAGGAGGGTCTGCAATATGCAATGGGAATACAGATGAATATTGAGTACGAAAAAGACAACAAAGAACGAATCCCGTTCGAGCATTACCTGGAAGAATTCCGCAAAATAGATCCGATTGAAGCAAGCAGACGCACAGGAGTTCCCTTTGATGAAGAAAAGCAGGTATTTACGCTGCGCATGATGCAGAAAGAGTATCTGATTTTTTATCCCGAATTCCGTGTGGAAAAAGCAGAACCTGATGATGAGGGATATGGTGCCCTTATAGATGAAGTGGCAGCAAAGATTATTGCGATCCGGTTTTTGACAAAAGGCGTAGCTTCCGAAACTACCGGAAAGTATCTGACTTATCGTGAAGTACCCTGGGGAGAAGTTTATTTCAGGCAGTTTCAGGGAAGATGCCTGATGCGCCTGGCTTTTTCCTACGGTTCAAAGTTAGAACTTTTTCAGGCACAGATGAGAAAAGTGGGTGCCTCAAAATTAGAATCAGGCGATGTATCTTACGAGTTTGAATTCATAAATGGATATTTTGTACGTTTTATTCTATGGTCCGGGGATGATGAATTTCCACCTTCATCCCAAATTTTATTTTCTGATAATTTCCCGTTATCCTTTGAAGCAGAGGATCTGGCAGTTGTTGGAGATGTGTCCATCGGCACATTAAAAAAAATATAAATCCGTTCCAAAGAATACGCATAACGGATCGAAAGTACTGTTCAGGCAGTACTGTGCATTTACTGCACAGTGCGTGAGAAAGTGATTCAGGAGTGCATAAATCCCATCGCCAAAGGCGATTTTAAATGGATTTATGCAGTTACTGGTCACGGAGTGAACAGTAACAATCGTAATGAAAGGAGATATTTCTATGGGTTACAAATCAGACATCGAAATTGCACAGGAGACTACTATGTCTCCTATTACAGAAATTGCAGCAAAAGCAGGTATTGACGAAAAATATCTGGAGCAATACGGAAAATACAAAGCTAAAATTGATTACAATCTGTTAAAAGAAAGTGATGCCCCGAATGGGAAATTAGTTCTGGTAACAGCAATCAATCCGACTCCGGCTGGGGAAGGGAAAACTACAACCACTGTAGGTCTGGCTGATGGTTTACAGAAACTGGGCAAGAATGTTATGGTAGCACTTCGTGAGCCATCTCTGGGACCGGTATTCGGTGTAAAGGGCGGCGCAGCAGGCGGCGGCTATGCACAGGTAGTTCCAATGGAAGACATCAATCTTCATTTTACAGGGGATTTCCATGCAATCGGTGCAGCGAACAACTTACTGGCTGCAATGCTGGATAACCACATTTTCCAGGGCAATGCATTAAACATCGACCCAAGAAAGATCACATGGAGAAGATGTGTGGATATGAATGACCGCCAGCTTCGTAATATAATTGACGGACTGGGCGGAAAGACAAACGGAATGCCAAGAGAAGACGGATATGATATTACCGTTGCATCTGAAATCATGGCTGTATTATGTCTGGCTAAAGATATCACAGATTTAAAAGAAAGACTTTCCAAAATTATCGTTGGATATACATATGGAAAAATCGCAGAGCAGAAACCGGTAACCGCTGGTGACTTAAATGCCCAGGGCGCGATGACCGCACTGTTAAAAGATGCGCTGAAACCAAACCTGGTTCAGACACTGGAACATGTGCCGGCAATCGTACACGGCGGACCATTTGCAAATATCGCACACGGCTGTAACTCTGTAATCGCAACGAAGATGGCATTAAAATTAGGTGATTATGCAATCACAGAAGCAGGATTTGGTGCTGACCTTGGCGCTGAGAAATTCCTGGATATCAAATGCCGTATGGCTGGGCTTACCCCTTCCGCAGTTGTAATCGTAGCAACTGTACGTGCATTAAAATACAATGGCGGCGTTCCAAAGGCTGACTTAAATAACGAAAACTTAGAAGCACTGGAAAAAGGTATGCCAAACTTACTGAAACATGTAAGCAATATTAAAAATGTATACGGACTGCCATGCGTAGTAGCTATTAATGCATTCCCGACAGATACCAAGGCAGAATTAGACCTGGTTGAAGCAAAATGTAAAGAGCTGGGCGTAAACGTAGCACTTTCTGAAGTATGGGCAAAAGGCGGCGAAGGCGGCGAAGCACTTGCAAAAGAAATTATCCGTTTAGTAGAAGAGCCAAGCGAATTCCACTATTCCTATGAATTAGAGGGAAGCATCGAAGATAAATTAAATGCAATCGTACAGAAAGTATATGGCGGAAAGAAAGCAGTTCTTACAGCAAATGCACAGAAGCAGGCAAAAGAACTGGAAGGCCTTGGATTTGGAAAATGCCCGATCTGTGTTGCTAAGACACAGTACAGCCTGACAGATGACCAGACAAAGCTTGGCGCACCGACAGACTTTGAAGTAACGGTACGTAACTTAAAGATCTCAGCAGGAGCAGGATTTATCGTAGCGCTTACCGGAGAGATCATGACCATGCCAGGACTTCCAAAAGTACCGGCAGCAGAAAGAATCGACGTAGACGAGACAGGAAAGATTTCCGGCTTGTTCTAAAGCTTATTTGAAAAATGTTTCTGACAGATGGGCGTTCCTGTTTATGGGATGGAATAACTTTTCAAACAGGCGCTGCAGTCAGAGCGATTATATATTAAAGACACCAGGAGGGTATTATGGGATTTTCAACTGTACCATGTAATGAATTTGTAGAAGTATTAGCTTCCAAAGCACCGGTTCCGGGCGGCGGCGGAGCGTCCGCATTAGTTGGCGCTATCGGTACAGCACTGGGCAATATGGTGGGAAGTTTAACGGTAGGCAAGAAAAAGTATGCAGAAGTAGAAGAGGAAATGTATGCGTTAAAAGCAAAATCCGATCAGCTGCAGAAAGATTTACTTACATTAATCGAGAGAGATGCGGAAGTTTTCGAGCCCCTTTCCAAAGCATACGGCATGCCTCGTGAAACGGATGAGGAAAAGGCAGAAAAAGCACGCGTAATGGAAATTGTGTTAAAAGATGCCTGTTCCGTACCCATGGAAATCATGGAAAAATGCTGTGAGGCAATTGATGTGATTGTAGAATTTGCAGCAAAGGGAAGCACCCTTGCAATCAGTGATGCAGGCGTTGGAGCAGCATTCTGCAAAGCAGCATTGGAAGGTGCCAGCTTAAATGTATATATCAATACAAAGTCTATGAAAAACAGAGAATATGCAGAAGAGTTAAATCAGAAAGCGGATGCGATGTTAGAGAAATATACAAGCATTGCTGACGAGATCTTTAAAAGCGTGCTTGGAAGACTGAAATAGCAGAGACGGATAAGTTGAAAGAAAATTATGAAATGGGGATAAAAAATGGCAAAACAATTACTTGGAAAAGAAGTAACGGCTGCATTAAATGAAAAAATTAAAGCAGATGCAGAAATGTTAAAAGGAAAAGGAATTAATCCTACTCTGGGAATTATCCGTGTAGGGGAAAGACCGGATGATGTATCTTATGAAAGAGGTGCAACAAAACGCTGTGAAACATTGGGCGTAGCTTATGAAAAATTTCTGCTTCCTGCTGATGTCACACAGGAAGAACTGATGGAAACCCTGGATAAGTTAAATAAAGATGATAAAATCCATGGTATATTAATTTTTCGTCCGTTGCCAAAACATCTGAATGAGGATGCAGTAATTAAAGCACTGAATCCGGAAAAAGATGTGGATGGAATTACAGACGGTTCTATGGTTGGAGTATTTGCCGGAACAAAACAGGGATTCCCTCCATGTACGCCTCAGGCCTGTATGGAAATTCTGGATCACTATAAAATTGACTGTACCGGTAAAAAAGCAGTCGTTGTGGGAAGAAGCCTGGTAGTAGGAAAACCTGCAGCTATGATGCTGATTAAGAAAAATGCAACCGTAACTATCTGCCATACAAGAACAGTGGATATGCCTTCTGTTGTAAAAGAAGCGGATATTGTCATTGTGGCCGCAGGACGTGCAGGCGTTGTAGACGGTTCTTATCTGTCAGCAGGACAGACTGTAATCGATGTTGGAATCAATGTAAATGAGGAAGGCAAACTCTGCGGCGATGTAAAATACGATGAAGCAGAGCCAATTGTAGATGCAATTACTCCGGTTCCGGGTGGTGTGGGAAGTGTAACTACTTCTGTACTGGTAGGACATGTAGTAGAAGCAGCAATGAGAACTATATAAAAGAATAGGAGATCTGTTTGGATCTGGAAAGGAACGGGAAAGCTGACAAAGCGGAACCGTTCCTTTTTTTATCAATCGATGCCCAGACTTTTGATGTGTGCTTTGAGCGCAATGTTTATGTATTGTGACAAAGAACGTTCATCAGAATCAGCTAGCTGCCGCAGCTTTTTAATGACACTTGTTTCCAGTGTTAAGCTGACCTTTTTTTTCATCATCTCATCTCCCTGTAGTAAAAATTGCCAAAAATATTATATACCTTAGTTTCTGTTTTTACCATGTGCAAATGATACAGGAATATTGGAAATTCATTGTTATTTTATCAGGTTCTTTTTCTAATTTAGCCATCATAATTGAAAAATAATGGGCATTATAGTAGAATATAAGTTTATAATAATGGTACCGCAATCGCGCCCGTTTGGCTCGTTGTTTGCGGGAATAAAAGATACGGGGAGAATATGAATTATGGATGAACGTGATGATGAATATTTATTTATTCATGAACAGTTCTATCAGGAGCTGGATAAATTTGGACCGGTGGAGAAGCTGTGTGTCATGCAGCATATCCTTTTGGATCGTGATACGAGGTATAAGCTTTACTGTATGGCAAGGAACCGGGCGGAGGCTGAAAAATTAAATGATGCCCTGAACACAATTTTCACTTACGGAAGCCAGATTGTGCGCTGAATGAAGAATATATCAGAATGATCGGAAACAGTAGTTTTCATTAAACTTTCTTAAACTTTCTTTAAATCTCAGCGAATGAAGTCAAATAATGTTATAATACCACAGTCATCAGTTTTAAACATTGAATTATCCGCTTTTATGAGAGGAGAAAATTATGAATGATTCAAGATATCAGTATAATAACCAATATGAAGGATATCCGCAGAATGGCAGGATGCCTAAGCGGAGAAAGAAAAGAAGAGTATGGCCGTTTATTCTGCTGTTAGTACTTTTGCTGGCTGGAGCAGCAGCCGTATTTGTACTTGTGAAATTTGCGAAGATCCAGCGGAATGATATTCCCAAAGAGGATCTGGTTATCAATACAAATCTGGATCCGGCAGAGCTTAAGAATATGTCCGGGTATACAAATATTGCATTTTTTGGCGTAGATTCCCGGGAAGGCAGTCTGTCATCAGGTGCCAACAGCGACACCATTATGATATGCAGTATTAATAATAAAACAAAAGAAGTGAAACTGGCATCGGTTTATCGTGACAGTTACCTGGATAATACCCAGGGCGGCTTTCAGAAAGCAACAGAAGTATATTCCCTTGGAGGACCACAGCAGTCTTTGAACATGCTGAACAAGAACCTGGATTTGAATCTCAGCGATTATATTACCGTGGATTTTCAGGCGCTTGTAGCAGCAGTAGATTTATTAGGCGGCGTTGATATAGAACTGACGGAAGGTGAAGTAAAGTGGCTGAATGGCTATCTGGTAGAAGGACGGGAAGTTGTGGGAAAAGACACACCGGATGTCCCGGGACCGGGCATGCAGCATTTGAATGGTATGCAGGCACTGGCATACAGCCGAATCCGGTACATTGGACTTGATTATGAACGTACGGAACGCCAGAGAAAAGTATTGGAACAGCTGATGCAAAAGGCAAAATCCACCGATCTGCTCACTTTAAATAAAGCAATCGATACCGTTTTGCCTATGGTCCTGACAAGCCTTTCTAATACGGAATTAATAAAGCTGGCAACAGGTATATCCGGATATGATATTGGTGAAACCACCGGTTTTCCAATGGATAAGGATACTGCAGATATACCGTCAGCAGGAGACTGTGTAGTTCCTAAGAATCTTGCAAGTAATGTTGTCCAGCTTCATCAGTTTTTATTCAGCGGGGAAAGCTATACGCCGTCATCCACCGTGCAGGAGATCAGTAATCAGATCATAAATAATACGGGGATTCAGTAATTTAATACCACCTGGTCATCGGAAGGCTGTTGTTGATGCCTTTTGAGATCAGGATCTGATCCAGGTCAATGATTCCGTTGTGGAAGGTGGCTGCACATGCATTCAGATATAAATCCCACATTCTGGTGAATTCACTTCCCATCATTTCGTTGATCTCGTCCCGGTGTTCATTGAAATTCTGGCTCCAGCATCGAAGGGTTCTGAAATAGTGGCGGCGGAGGCTCTCTACATCCAGGGTGTAGAAATTATAGTCTCCCAGGATATGAATCATTTCACGCAGGCTTGGAACGGTTCCGCCGGGGAAAATATATTTTTTGATCCATGGGTCTCCGGGATGTTCCAGCAGGGCGCTGATATAGTGCAGCAGGAACAAACCACCCTTTTTCAGAACTGAATCTACATTTTTAATGTATAGTTCATAGTTGTCTCGTCCTACGTGCTCCAGCATCCCGACACTTACGATGCGGTCGAAAGTTCTGCCGCTTTTAGCCAGATCCCGGTAGTCCATCAGTTCCACGGAGATCTGTCCGGTAAGGCCTTCCTCTTTGATTCTGTCCTGGAATTTTTTCTGCTGTTCTTTGCTGAGTGTTATTCCAAGTCCGGAAACACCGTATTTTTTGGCGGCCTCAATCAGCAGAAAACCCCAGCCGCAGCCAATGTCAAGAAGGCTCATACCTTTTTGCAGGTACAGCTTTTCCAGAATGTAATCCACTTTATTTACTTGTGCATCGTACAGGGTATCATTCGCGTTTTTGAAATAGCCGCAGGAGTAGCTCATGGTATCATCAAGCCACAAACTGTAGAAATCATTACCGATATCGTAATGAGAAGATACTTCTTTTTGCTGATTTTTTTTCGAGTGTGAAGAGAAGATCAGTTTTTTAAGTGCAGAGTGATTGGTAGAGAATTTCCCCATCTGCCCCAGAAAGTGATCCAGTGCATCAAACAGATCCCCCTCTATGTCGAGATCACCCCGCATATATGCTTCGCCTAAGGCGAGAGAAGTACTGGTGAGCAGTTCCTGTTTTGGAATATCATTTTGCAGTTTGACCGTAAAGGCGGGTGTCCCGTCACCGATTAAATGTTCTTCATCTCTTAGTTTCACTAAGAAAGGATATTCATCAAATCTTCGAAGAAATTGAATTAAAAAGTTTTCCGTTAATGTCATTGAATTTACCTCCAGTCGTTTATAGATATTTCGTATAATACCAAAACAGTATGATATTATTTACAAAATAATTATAAACTTATTAAAATACTTTACAAGATGAAATCTGTACAATATTTCAGGATTATATCCAGAAAATGAGGATAATATGCAGAATTAGAATGTGAATTTGTTGTGAACAATTATGTTTTCGGGATAAAACACTTGACACAATTGTTAAGTAAGGTATACTAGTATTATGAATTATTTACATAATTATATGGAATTCAATTTGGCATTTAAGTATTAAATCGAAATTCGCAGCAAGAGACAAAAGGAGAATACGAAAATATGCATTATAAATCATTGTGCAGGGTTATGGTTGCAGCCATGTCGCTATCCCTGGTAATTCCCAATGTTTCTATGGCAGCAGAACCCACGACGGCAGCATCAGAGAACGTTACAGAGGCTCATTCACAGCCGGTTACAGACCCGGAGACTGAACCATCTTCACCAGAGACTAATCCGTCAGAGACAACGCCATCAGAATCAAATAAACCTTCAGAAACACCAACTGAGCCAACGACTCCGACTGAATCGGAATCACAGCCAAATACCAAGCCGGAGACAGAGCCGCCTTCTGAGTCTGAGACGCCTTCAACCGGTGGAACAGGGGATGGCACCAATGGTTCAGAATCCAACTCGCAGGATGGGTCAGAAGATACAGAAAAGCCTACAGAAAGTGAGACGGAAGACTTACATAAGCAGCCTCAGATTTTAGGGACAGAAGAAGAAGAGAGCGAAACAAAGAAACAGACTGAAAGTAATGATCAGACCGAGTCCAATAATAATAATGTCACGAACAATTCCCAGTATGGCAGTAACCAGGAACTGGTTGCCAACCAGCAGATCGTGATACCGCCTCAGATATTATCTTCTTTCCGTTTTGTTACGGTTAAAAAAGTGTATGCGCTGTCAAAACAGAAAAATTTAAAAGTATACAGTGATAAAGACACTTCTTCAACGGTGGTAGGAAAGCTGCCAAAGAATGGTCTTTGCTATGTACTGCAAAGCGAAGATGAAGAGTGGACATACATTGAGTCCGGATCCGTCAGAGGTTTTGTAAAAGCAGATAAACTTACCACGGGTAAAAAAGCCAATAATTATGTAAAGAAAAAGACAGAGAAAAAGTTGCAGAAAGCAACTGCATTAGTTAATCCGTTAGAAAATCCGGCTTTAACTTTTACAAAAACAACAACTAAGACGACAGTTGTGAAGAAGAGATATGCAATCGCCAAGACAGAAGGATTGAATATCAGAGAAGGTAAATCAGAAGAATCCCGTGTCCTTGGAAAGCTTCCCAAAGGTGCTCTTTGTTATGTATTGAAAGATGCAAAGAAAGAATGGGTATATGTTGAGTCCGGTGATGTAAGAGGCTTTGTAAGCAGCAAGCTTCTTATACAGGGAAAAGAAGCTGAAAAGCTAGTAGAAGAAACCGGTGAAGATGAGATTGCATTAGCAGATGAGTTGATTGATGCGGAAGATAATGAAGTACTGTACTATACATTGACTTCAACCAAAGAAGGTGCTATCTCAAGTTCTATCCGTGATTCTATGGTTCGGTTTGCGCAGCAGTTTGTAGGAAATGCTTATGTCTGGGGTGGTGTAAGCCTGACGAACGGAGCGGATTGTTCCGGATTTGTTCAGAGTATTTATGCCCAGTATGGATATAGTCTTCCTCGTGTTGCGGAAGACCAGGCACAGTATGGTATGAAAATACCAGTTGAAGAAGCTGCTCCTGGCGATTTAATTTTCTATGCAAAGGATGGTTATATTCACCATGTGGTTATGTACATAGGAGATGGTAAGACGGTAGAAGCACAGAGTACGGCTACCGGTATTGTAAATGCCAATGTTAATGAAGGGGAAGCCGTTTGGGCAACGAGAATCATTTCGGATGATGATGTAGCCAATGTGGAACTGGTTTCCAATAATACAGGTCAGTATACGTCAGCAAGCGACTCCGATATCGGACAGCTTTTAGGAACATTTAAACTGACGGCTTATTGCAGCTGCCCGATCTGCTGCGGACAGTGGTCCGGCGGTCCTACAGCCAGCGGTGCTATGCCAATTCAGGGAAGAACCGTTGCTATGGCAGGTGTTCCATTTGGTACCAGACTGGTTATCAATGGTCAGATTTATACGGTAGAAGACAGAGGAACTCCTTATGGACATGTGGATATTTATCTGAACAACCATCAGGAGGCAGTAAACTTCGGCGTACAGTATACGAACGTTTATATGGCAAATTAATTTAAGATAAAGATGATACTATTGAGCGTCGTATTTCAGAAAATGAAGTACGGCGCTTATCATTATGATTAAGATAGTAAGTTTGTTCTAATTATGAATATGATAGTTAGTTTGTCTAATTAAGATAGTAAGATTGATAAGTTTGGGGGGAGGATATGAAGGCACATCAGACGGACTTTTCCAAAGGAAATGTTTATAAAAATATCTTAGAATTAGCTGTGCCTATGACCATGGCACAGCTAATTAATCTTTTGTACAATATCGTTGACCGGGTGTATATTGGGAGAATACCGGAACATGGTACGCTTGCCCTGACGGGCCTTGGGCTTTGTTTCCCGATTATCACAATGGTATCGGCATTCGCAAATCTATTTGGAATGGGCGGTGCCCCTCTGTGTTCTATTGAACGTGGCAGAGGGGATGTTAAGGAAGCCGAGAAAATAATGGGCACATCATTTTCCATGATGGTTCTCTGCGGGGTTGTGCTTACGGTTTTGGGACTGGTTTTTAATAAGCCAATTTTATATGCCTTCGGTGCCAGCGATGCCACCTATCCTTTTGCCAGGGATTATATAATGATTTACCTGTGTGGAAGCGTTTTTGTAATGATTGGGCTTGGAATGAACAGTTTTATTAACAGCCAGGGATTTGGTCAGACTGGTATGCTGACAGTTTTATTGGGGGCTATTACGAATATAATACTGGACCCTATTTTTATATTTGTATTTGGGATGGGGGTGAAGGGAGCGGCACTTGCCACAATTATATCTCAATGCCTGTCTGCGGTCTGGGTTCTGAAATTCCTGACGGGGAAACGGGCGGTCTTAAAGCTTCATTTGGACACGATGAGGGTGAAATGGCATCGGCTTAAGGCTATTGTAGGCCTTGGGTTGTCCGGATTTATTATGTCGGTGACAAACAGTGCCGTGCAGGTGGTATGCAATGCAAGCCTGCAGTCCTATGGCGGAGATTTATACGTGGGGGTCATGACGATCTTAAACTCCATACGGGAAATTCTCAGTATGCCGGTTCAGGGAATTACCAATGGGGCAACCCCGGTATTGGGCTATAACTATGGTGCAGGGGCTTTTGTCCAGGTGAAAAAAGCAATTCGATTTATGTCTGTAGTGTGTGTTGTCATTACCACCGCATCCTGGCTGATACTGATACTGTTTCCGGAATTTTTTATCCGCATCTTTAATAATGAGCCTGAGATGATACAGGCAAGCGTGGAAGCCATTCAATTGTATTTCTTTGGATTTTTTATGATGGCACTGCAGTTTGCCGGACAGACAGTTTTCGTGTCTCTTGGGAAAGCAAAACAGGCAGTGTTCTTTTCCCTGCTGCGTAAAGCCGTTATTGTCATACCACTCACCCTTTTGCTTCCGAAGATTGGAAACCTGGGGGTAAAAGGCGTCTTTATTGCAGAGCCTATTTCAAATTTTATCGGCGGTCTGGCGTGTTTTATTACGATGCTCTGTATGGTACTGCCGGAATTGTCTGGGAAAAATAAGAAAGTGAAAATAAATAAGCTGTAAAATATAAATAAGCAATAAATATATATAAGCAGTAAATATGTAGTGGAATATCATGCACTATTTTAAGTACGAAAAAGAAACAGGTTGTATATTTTTACGTCAATCGCTATAATAAGTTAAAAAGAGAGACTGAAGGTGTGGGATTATGCAGGAATATAAATACGTAAAACACAGTGATAAACAAAGGGCATTCATACTGGAAAAGGCAAAAGAACTATTTTTAGAGCAGGACATCAAGGATGTCAGTATGTCACAGATTGCCCAGCAGAGTAATCTGATGCGTGCCACAGTCTATCGGTATTTTGAGAACCGGGATGCCATTGCCTGGGAAATCTATATTGATTTTAACAAGCAGGTGAATCAAATGCGGCAGGAGAAATATAGAGATAGAAAACTGTCTACTTATGAAAAGATAGCGTTATTTTTGCAAAATATGGCAGATGTCTTTGAAGAGCTGCCGGATTATTATAAATTCTTTTTTCATTTCAGTAAAGAATACCTGAACAATAAATTGTATCCGGATACCCGGTATACGAAGGAACTTTATGAGACAACCGGCTTAACATCGGGGTCTACCGTGGCATTTCTTATGGAAAATTTTCATGATGGTTCTGTCCGTGAGGATTTGGACAGCAAAGAATTCTGTGTCTCCCTGGTATATGGTACGCTTGGGGCGATTCAAATTGTGAATAATAACCGGGACAGTCTTCCGCTGAAATACGATCTGTCAGCGCTTCAGGTATTAAAAGGAATTCTGCGTGGATATCTAGAGGCCGTTAAAAAAGATGGGTACGAATCAGAGCTGGCGAAAAATCTGTTGCGGTAAGAGGTGCAGCAGATGACAGCATAGAAACAGTAATAGATTTTAACGTATTACCTGGAACAGGGAGTTCTCAGAACGTTTCATTCATTTAAAATAATGGTTCATAACAGAAACAGGACGATCTGCTTCCATCCAATTGCAGATCGTCCTGTTTTTATATGCAGAAATATATATTTTAACCGATCTTAAATGGAAAAGATAATTAAATTTGAAATAGCACTAAATGTAAAATAACTAACATGCAAAATAATGTGAAAAATGAACACTATGTTTAATTTACAAAAATTTAACATTGAACAGCATGTATAATTTACAAAAGTTCATTAAGATAGGAGTGTAGATAAGAACAAGCAAAGAAATATCCCAGGAGGAATATATGGAAAAAATTAGATTTGCACATTTATCAGACACTCATATCTGCAAAGACTATAGTGGGAATCAGATGAAAGATTTGTTTGAAAAGGCAGGAAGCCCCGGGGTTAATCTGGAAAAATGCCTGAGGGAATTGGAGACAAGGCAGCTGGACTTTGTCTTAATCAGCGGGGATCTGGTACATGAAGGAACCAGCGAAGATTACCGGTATCTGAATGACATGATATGCTCCTGCATGCCAACGACCCACGTTATTTATGCACTTGGAAATCACGACAAAAAGCAGGAATTTCGTGCAGGGCTTCAAATGAATCCGGATGACCGTTCCCTGCACTATGTAAAGGAGATAAACGGACTGCGGGTAATTGTTCTGGATTCTGCGGTACCCGGAAAAGAGAGCGGCAATATCAGCGAAGAGCAGGTGGAATGGCTGGAAGGCATTCTTTTGGAAAAAGCACCGAAAGGTTCCATTATTACCTTTCATCATCCGGTGGAATGGGAAGTTGAGGAACTGGGGATGCAGATCACAAACCGGTTGTGGAAACTACTCAAAAACAGTGATGTACTGGGGATCTTTTGCGGGCATACCCATGCCAACAGTTTAAATTATCTGGAGCATATCCCCCAGATCACGGCAGATTCCATGGCATTTGGACTTGGAATTGAGGGAGATAAATTAAGTTTTACTGATAAAACAGGTTATTGCCTCTGTGAAATCAATGATGGCAGGCTTCAGGTGCATTATGAAACAAGTTCACCAAAACCGACAGCATTTGTGACCTTTGAACTTTCGGCACTAAAGAAAGCAATGCAGTAATTCAGGAGGAGAGATAAAATGGGCAGAAATAAGAAAAATTTTATATGGAAAAGGATGACAGCGCTTGCCGCAGCAATTTTAGTAGGAACCACAGCACTTACGGGATGTGCACCAAAAGGCATTCAGGCGGCAGGGACACAGACCGGAAGTGAAACCGGAGAACCAGCTGCAGCAACAGACAAGGTGGCAGATCAGAATCTTCTGGACCCGGCGAATCCTACAAAAGTTACTTTTTATAGCTATAGTCTGAATTACCCCACCATGAAAGCGGGAATGGAGCACTTGATCCAGGAATTCAATGATACCATTGGAAAAGAAAAAGGGGTAGTAGTTGAGGGTGTCCCGGATGATATGACAAAGTTTAAAACGGATATCCAGGCTGGCAATCAGGTAGATATTATCCAGCATACCTTCGGTACACTGGATGCTTCAAGGGAAGCTCTGGGAATAAAAGCTTATGAAGATGTATTTCCGGCAGAAGAGTTAAAGGAGCATTTGAATGGTATCTCTGAAAATGCACTGGCGCTTGGGAAGATTGATGATAAAACTTATGGCCTTGCATTTACTTTCAGTACCCCGATTCTCTATATCAACGGAAAGTTATTTGAGGATGCCGGTTTAGATGCTGACGCACCGCCTAAGACCTGGGATGAGATGCTTTCCATGGCGAAGACGATTAAAGAAAAGACAGGCAAGGATGGTTTTGGTCTGGCGGCTGATAATGGCTGGGTGACAGAAGGAATTGTATACAGCAGCGGTTCGGATATGATTAGTGTAGACCGGACGAAAGCCACATTTGCTACGGATAATACGGTGAAAGCCTTTGAAGTATGGAAACAGTTCTTTACGGAAGGCTGCGGGGCAAAAGGTACGGATAACGATTTGATGCAGCAGTTTATGGCGGGAAATGTGGCAATGCATATCCAGTCCACCTCAGTATTAAGCGGTTTTGCAAGTGCAGCAAAAGCAGGAGGCTGGGAATTATATGGCTCTGCGATGCCTGGATTTGACGGAAATGAGGCTGTACCGGTCAATTCAGGGAGCTGTCTTGCTGTGCGCCCGGATTCCGATCAGAAAGAACAGGCTGTCTGGGAGTTTATCAAATTTGCAACGGGAAAGAGAGGATATACGATCATCACCTCGGAAATCGGATATCTCCCACTTCGAACAGAACTTGCTGACGATCCGGAATATCTGAAAGATTTTGTGGACCAGTATCCGCTGCTTCGCGTGAATCTGGACCAGCTTAAGAAGATCAGACCGGTTACCATCTGGCCAGGTGATATTGCAAACGAAGCCTTTACCATTTTCAGAGATGCAACGGTGGAGGCGTTAACCACAGATGCTGATGTAAAAACTGTTTTGGAAAAAGCCCAGAATGACATCGACCAGTTGTTGGAATAGGAGGAACGGATGAGTACATTATCTCTGGAGAAAAAATATGCGGCAGCAGCATCATCAGCTGCGGACCGTACCGTAAGAAAGAGAATTCCCGGCGGGGTAAAACCCTATCTCTTTCTCCTGCCGGCTATTGGACTGATTCTTTTCTGGACGTATAAACCATTGCTGCAGACGCTGCAATACAGCCTGTATAAGTGGAGCATGGTACCTGGAACCGTGCCGGAGTATGTGGGATTTGAAAATTTCATAAAGTTATTTCGTAACAAAGACTTTTTGCCTGCTCTTAAAAACACCCTTATTTATATATTGGGGATGCTGCCGTTTTCCATTGTACTGCCGCTTTTTATTGCCGCAGCCACCCAGGATTTAAACGAGAAGGCAAAAAAGATTTACCGGGCAATCTTCTTTATTCCCATGATTATGGCACCCGTAGCAGTAAGCATTATTTTTCAGTGGCTTCTGCATCCAAGCAATGGATTAGTAAACCATCTGCTGCAGACGATGGGACTTACCGGAGAGAGCATTGCATTTTTTGCAGACCAGAAGTTTGCCAGGCTGATGATCATACTGATTTCAGGGTGGAAAATGATTGGATTTAGTACGCTGATGTTTTCCTCTGCCTTAAGCGGGATTGATACCCAGTATTACGAGGCTGCGAAACTGGACGGGGCAGGAAGTGTACGGAGGTTTTTTGATATGACGCTGGTATTGCTGTCGCCTACGGCAATGCTGATGCTCATGGTCAGCGTGCTGTTTTCCAGCCAGTGGTCCTTCGCATACATCGATGTATTAACCCAGGGGGGACCCTTTGCAACTTCAACCAACATCTATTATATGATGTATAAGTTTGCATTTGGAGATCTGAATGTAGGACTGTGTGCGGCGGCAGCAACGCTGTTTCTCATTTTATTTGGGATCATCGCGCTGACTATGCAGAGGCTTACGAAAAAATATGCCTTTTATGACAATTAGGAGGACACCCAGATGGTAAAGCGTAAAATGTTAAATGGCGTCAAGCACGGTCTTTTGATCCTGTTATCTTTTCTGGCAATTTTTCCATTATACTGGATGATTATATCCTCATTAAAAGGGGAGGCGGAGATATTCAACTACCTTCCCTTTCCCAAAGATTTTACTCTGAATAATTATTTTTATGCATTTTCCCAAATGCCTATTATAAAAATGCTGTTTAATTCTGTCATCATCAGTATCATTGAAACTGCCGGACAGGTATTTACCTCGGTATTGGCAGCCTATGCCCTTACCAGATGGGAATTTCGGGGGAAGGGGCTGGTCTATGGAATGTTGACTTTAACCTGGCTGATCCCCTTTCAGGCGATTATGGTACCCAATTATACCCAGATCAATAATATGGGTCTGAACGGACAGATGTTCGGAATTGTACTTCCCTATCTGGCATCGGCATTTGCCTGCATCTCTATGTACCAGGCATTCCAGTCCTTTCCAAGAGCCTTAATCGATGCGGCAAGAATGGATGGAAGCGGGGAGATTCAGATCTTAAAAGACATTGTTCTGCCCAGCATGAAAGCATCCATCGCATCCCTTGGAATCCTGTTATTTATCAATTCCTGGAATGATTACATGTGGCCCATGCTCATAGCGAAAAAGCTGGAAGAGGCGCCGATTCAGATCGGACTTAAAATGTTTGTAAGTTCCGATGTAAATCTGTGGGGATCTATGATGGCAGCCACAACGGTATCCTGTATTCCAATTTTTCTGATCTATATGGTCTTACAGAAGAATATTGTGGACTCTTTTATGAAATGGGGAATCAAATAAATAAATTGACGGGAGATAAAATACACCCGGACAATTACAGACGGAGGATGAAATTATGTTAAACAATCAGGAAGTATCAAAACCGCTAGATTTAGAAATGGCATACAATGTCAGAGATCTGGGTGTGTATACCAATTGCAGGGGGAAGAAGTTAGTACAGAACCAACTGTACCGGGCAGACGGGCTGCACAGCCTCACCGGACAGGATCAGGAAAAATTAAAACAAGCCGGTATAGCGGCAGTCATTGATTTGAGGAGCTGCCAGGAAGTGCAAATGCTTCCCTGTGTTTTTTGCAATGCAGCGGATGTGGATTATCACCAGGTGCCGTTACTGGATCAGATCCAGTCAAATGGGCTGCAGGGAGGATTTCCGGAAAGTATGGCGGGTCTTTACATTGACCTTTTAGAACACAGTAAGGAAGAGATTGCAAAAGTACTGAGGATTATCGCAGGCTATCCCAACCAGGCAGTGGTATTCAACTGTACCGCAGGTAAAGACCGGACGGGAGTCATTGCCATGCTGTTATTGGACCTGGCTGAGGTAGAGGAAAAATGGATCATTGCGGATTATGCAGCCAGCGAAGAAAATATAAGGCCGCTGTTTGAAAAACAGATGGAACAGTTATTAAGCGCAGGGATAAAAATGCCGGAGTACCTGTTTGCCTCCAGACCGGAAGAGATGGAGAAGACCATTCAATATTTGAATAAACAGTATGGCAGTGTGAGAAAGTACACGGAAAGCCTGAATCTGGATAGGGAAGAGATCGGTGTGATTCAGAGGAAAATGGAGGGAAGCAGAAGATGAGCAGTGTTGCAGTAAAAAATATCGTAAAGAATTTTAAGGACATTCAGGTATTAAAAGAGATATCCATTCAAATACCGGACGGATCCTTTACGGTATTGTTAGGACCATCCGGGTGTGGGAAATCTACGCTGCTCCGAATCATTTCCGGATTGGAAAAAGCCGATGCCGGGGATATCTGCATTGGAGAGCGCATGGTCACGAAGGAAGAGCCAAAAGACAGGGAACTGGCGATGGTTTTCCAAAACTATGCGCTGTACCCTCATATGACGGTGCGTGAAAATGTAGAATACGGATTAAAAGTGAAGAAAGTGCCTAAGGCAGAGCGGAAAGAAAAGGTGCAGCAGGCGCTGGAAATGGTAGAGCTCACGGATCAGGCGGATAAACGTCCCGCACAGATGTCCGGGGGCCAGCGGCAAAGAGTGGCCCTTGCAAGAGCCGTGGTCAAAAATCCAAAAGTTTTTCTCATGGATGAACCCCTGTCTAACCTGGATGCAAAACTGAGAAACCAGATGCGGGAAAAAATAACCCTGCTGTATGAACAGCTTAAAACTACGTTTTTGTATGTAACTCATGATCAGGTGGAAGCGATGTCTATGGGGAGCAATATTGTGATCATGAATCAGGGAATTGTCATGCAGCAGGGGACTCCAAGGGAGATTTATACCAATCCGCGCAATGTATTTGTAGCCGGATTCATAGGCTCGCCCCCGGCTAATATCATCCATTGGAATATGGGAAGCGTTGCAGTCAGACCGGAACACATTATCTTAAATCAACCGTTGATGGAGGGAATCCATCTAAAGGGAGAAATCAAGACGGTAGAGCAGCTGGGCAGTGACAGCATTTACAATGTGAAAACCGAGATCGGCAATATCAAGGCGAAATCCGTCTGCTTGTGGGAAGAGCAGGATAAGCTTACAGATGTTTGTCTGCCGTATGAACATATTTTTTATTTTGATGAAGCAGGGGACCGGATTCAGGGGGATAAGACCTGCCAGAGGAAGTTTGAGGATTTTATAAATGGTGTTTAAAGAATATCCCAAAAAGCAGCTTCAAATGGGTAAGATCCTGTTTGCAGCTGCTTTTGTTTTGAGAAAAAATATCATTGTTGCCCCGGGACAACCCTGATTTCATCAGCAACTGCGGTGAATCATGGAAATTTATGGGATTAACCGGTGCGCAAAAGCAACGAAAATAAGTATTGCAATTAAAAATATCCGGTTATATAATGACAACCAGTTAGCAGGTGCTAATTAAAACTAATAATTTATATTTAACCCAAATAGGAGGGAACACATTATGAACAGAATTGCAAAAAAATTATTCGCAGTAGGATTAGCAGGAAGCATGACACTTGGTATGGGACTGACTGCATTTGCAGCAGAACAGCAGGGACCATTTGATGCAAAACTGTATAAAACAGGTACTACGACATTATCCATGGGTGATGGGGCACTTTTGGATGCTGTATATACTGAGACTGCAGGTGGGATTCAGGTTACGGTAAATGTAGATGAAGGTTTTAAGGCTTATGGGATGAGCGGGTCTCTCACAAAAGTATATATGGATACGGACGGGGATGGAGTAATCAATAAAGATGTGAATGTGGTTGCAGACCGGGACGGTAATGATAAAACGGATGCCCTTATCTTTACTTACACAGGTCCTGTATCCGATACAGAGAATTTAAAGATAACAGGTGATTTTACAATCAGCGTATTGAATTTCATGCCAATGAATTCAATTGGTGATTTGGTGATTGAAAACCATGCAAAATAGCAATATTGCATTCATTTAAATCAGTATTGGCTGTGTAAGATGGAAGTAATCATATAAAATATTTTGTAAATATATATGATTATTGAAAGTACAGATTGAGAAGAATTTTCGTTTATACGTGAATTCTTCTTAATTACTGTTTAGAAAAGAAAATTAACGGGAGGAAATCATGAAAATAATACTGAAAAGAAGCATAGCTGTTATGCTGGCATTCGTCATGATTATGACTTGTTTTTCTTTGGATGTATCTGCAGCGGAGGATAAAACCGTTTTGGAACAATTTCAAGAAAAACTGGAATATGCTTTGACGCTAAAAGAAGAAGATTATACACCGGAAACGTGGAAACCATTTAAGGAGAATGTATTGGATCAAATGGCGGTGAATCCGGACATCCCCACTTATCCGGAGGCTGTAATTAAAAATTTCCTGAATTCCATTACAGCGTATTTGGATCAGCTGGAAAAAAAGGAAAAGACAGTTTATGAACAATTGCTGGAGAGAATTAGTTATGCAAAAACCCTGAAGGAAGAAGATTATACACCGGCTTCCTGGAATTATTTTTCGGAATTTATGCAGGGGATAGAGGGGAATGAGTATCTGGAGTCCATGGCAGCCATGTTTCTTGGCGGTTTAAATGCAGCCATCGATCAATTGGTGCCGGTGAATTCAGATACTACCACATTAGAAGACGGAGTGTATTCCGTGGGCTTATCCCTTTGGAGAAATTTTCAAAAAAGTGTTGATTTTTACACACAGGAAATTCCGGTCCCGATTGTGAAAAATGGGATGATTACAGCAAAAGACGGTAAATATACATTAACATTAAAGATTTACCATTATTCTGATATGAAGTCCATAGAGGTATTAAAACCCGAATATCAAAAAAACCAGACAGCTGATGACTGGACTTTACTTTATCACTACGGAACGAAAGGATTTTTACATAACTTCAATCCTTTGGAGAGCAATTTACATCCAAACGTTATAAATAGATTTTCTGCTGAAAATGATAATTACTGGTCGGATTTGAAAATGGAAGAGGATTCTGATGATTCCGTTTATGTTTCGTTTGAAGTGAACGATTTATCCCAGGATATCTATGGAGACATTGTTTATTCTGTAGAGAAGAATGATGAAGAATATTATCTGTCCAATTATTTTTTGGCATCCTTAGATGTAAGCAGCATAAAGCAAATGCAGGAGCTTCCGCTTGCAGATGGTGAAGGAGAAGCGGGCTGCAGTAAAGGTGTGCTTTATGAGACTGACGCACTATGTTTCCCGGATGAGTTGGGGAGATATACAATTTCCCAGGGAAAGATGACTCTGACCTACCGGTTTGATAATAAAGAGCAGCAGGAACAGATTAAGGATCCGGTAAATTTATACGACTGGAATAAGAATCTGATAGACTTGACAGATGATGGTGAATTTTCAGCTGTTTACGAAGATTATAATGATTTAATTTTTGGAAAAAGGTACTTGCTGATATCGAATCTTCTCAGTACCACATATCGCGCCTATGATATGATCCCTCAACTGGATGTCAAAACAATTTCATTGGAAGATCCCCAGTCAGGCACCATATTGGAAAGCAACAATTATGTAGTAGCTGAAGATGCCGTGCTGAAATCAGAAGAAGTTACAGATAATCCGGATGAGTGGGATTTATACGACGATATCGACAATAATATTGGAGGCATAGCTAAAAATATACGGGCTTTCCGTTATTATATACAAAGTGGCGGGAACAAGATAACACAGCCAACACAGAAAGTAACCTTAAAGTTTCAGATTCCGGATGACTGGGATAAGACAAGAATCCAGTTGTTCAGAATGGCAACAGAGGGTCCGGACTTAAGCGTTCAGGGCGGAAAAGTGGAAGGGGATTATTTTGTAATCCAAACCAACGACATATCAAATTATGCCCTGTATGAAGTGAAAAATGCAGACCAGGATGCACCGGAACTTTCGGACGGAACCTATACCGTTCCCATTACCGTATGGCACATGGTGGAAGAAGGAAAACAGTCCATGTCTTCTAAATGCGTTGGCAAAACAGCCAAAATCGTAATGAAAGACGGTGTGAAGACCATGTGGCTGGATTACCGCATGGTAACCAATGGATTGCTCCAGTCCTACATGACCGATATGTGGTACTATGACAAGGATGTCACTTACGATGCCGCCGGATACCCCCAGGGTGACATACACCGGGTAACCTTTAACTCTTATTTCAAATACGATGACGGCTCTTATTTTACGGATATATTCAATGAAGGCACGGGAAGATATTATCCGAAGACCGGATATTTTGTATTGCCAAGCGACAAAGCCCAATTCCCGGTGAGGTTCCGTGTTCCGGTTATGGATGGATTCTCTGCATCTGGAGATAATTCCCAGGATGCCAGATTCGCGATTGATTATGCAAATATTAAAAAAGTAACCGATGAAACATCAGATCCAGCGCCGGAAGAGATTCCGCCAACAGAACAGCAGACAATCTCTGTAAAAGATGGGGTTTATACCACAGACAGTGCACTCTGGATCAGGCGTTCCAACAGTGAGAGCGATTACAATGGTATCCTCCGGGGAGCGCGCCTTGCAGTAAAGAATGGTAAAATTACCGCATATCTGGATCTGCAGTCTGTAAAATCAGGAGCGGATGATGTGTGGCTGACAAGCTTAAGCTATCAGGATGGAGAAGCCTATCAAGATGCAGAGGTTACACAGAAGGATTCTGATGGGAATATTACACAGGTGAAATTTACACTCCCGTCCAGTGTGACATGTATCAACGTAAAAGCAGCATTCTCCAAGATCAGTGAAGAAAACCGTCTGTTCCTGGATCTGAGAAATGTAAAGGAACAACAGTCGGATAAGACCGGATTGCTGGCTAAGCTTAAAGAAGCGAAAGCTTATGAGAAAGACGGGTTTACGGCTGACACCTTTGCAGTCCTTGAAAATGCAGTGAAAACTGCACAGGAGACCGCCGATCATGGTGCTCCAAATCAATTTGAGATTGATGCACAGATCACCTTACTGGAAACGGCTATAGCGGGGCTGATGCCTGCAGATAAACCGGGAGAAGTTAAAAAAGTGGCTCTTAGAGAAGCCATCAGAGAAGCGAAAACATATGAGGCAGAGGGCTATACAGAGGAAAGCTTTGCTGACTTGCAGGCAGCGATTACAGCCGCCCAGAAAGTGGCAGATGATAAGAATGCAGATCAGCAGACCGTAGATGCCCAGGTAACTGCCGTACAGGCGGCGGCAGCATCCCTCGTAAAAGCGGCAGCACCGGAAGCAGCAGATAAAACAGTGCTGGAATTGTCACTGGACAAGGCAAATGCCTATACGGAGCAGGGTTCCTATACCACAGAAAGCTATCATACCCTTCAGACGGCGATTACTGCGGCATCTCTTGCAATGGATCATGTAAATGCCTCCCAGGATGCGGTTGACCGGCAGAGTGCTCTATTAGAAGCAGCCATAAATGCTTTGACAGAGAATACGAAAGGTGTATTAAAAGACGGTACTTATACCATCCGGGCAATCCTGCGCCATTCCAACAACCAACAGGATTCAATGGGTAATGCAGCCCTTCTAAAACCCTCCACACTTACGGTGACCGATGGGAATGGGGTATTAACCATGGATTTTGAACCTTTGACGATTGCAGCATTTGGAAAAGGATATTTAGCAAGACTACAATATTTGAATTATGAAGAAGATGAATATCCGCCGGAAGGCAGTGCATTAATCCCGTTAACCGTGGATGAGCAGTATACCGGCATCTACGATGCTTACAATGATCCGCAAACCGGTCTGGATGAGAGTATGAAAGGACAGTTCTATCCGAAAACCATGTCGATGCCGGTTACAATTGATGATTCTGAAATCTGGATGCAGGTGTACGTTCCTATTATGGAAAGCATCAGCGAAGGAGCGGGAACACAGTATGCAAGACTGCAATTAGACTGGGATAATCTGGCTTGGAAAGATGGCGGAGGAACGGATACCACCGCATTGAAGGCCCTGATTGAAACAGCAAATGCCCTGGAACAGGGATCTGCATCGGATGAACTCTTTGGAGTACTCACCGCAGCAATCCAGTCATCCACTGCACTGGTGAATAACATCCGTGCAGAAGAACCGCAGATCCAGGCACAGGAAAATGTTCTGAGACTTGCTGTGGAAGCGGTAACAGCGGATGCGCAGCAAGCGGATAAAACAGTTCTTTTGCAAAAACTGGAAGAGGCAGAGGGGTATCTGGGACAGACACGTATTTACACAGCCCAGTCACTGGTGGTATTGCAGAATATTTATGATAAGGCAAAAGCGGTCTATGACAAAGAAGGGGCATCTGAGTCTGAAATCACTGCAAAAATAAATGCTCTGAATATTGCGGTTCAGGGGCTTCATGAAATCGTAAGACCGGACGTGACAGCTCTGAATCAGAAAATAAACAGTGCAAAAGCAATCCAAAACACCGGCGGAATTTATACAAAGGCAAGTTTTGCGGCTTTGCAGACAGCAATCCAAAAAGCACAGGCAGCAGCAGAAGATGATAACAGAACCCCGGAAAGCGTTCAGGCGGCTATTACACAGCTGCAAAAGGCTGTCACAGGACTTGTAAAGACCACCATAAGTCTGGATAAAACGGCAGTTTCCTTAACTGTGGCAGAAAGTATGACGTTAAAAGCTGTCACAAATGACAGCGGAAGTGTTATTCAATGGTCCTCATCCAACGTTAAGACCGCAACGGTCGGACAAAACGGTGCCATAAAAGCAATTGCACCGGGAAGCGTAACCATCAAAGCAGCTGTAAACGGAATCAGCGCCATCTGTAATGTTACAATCAAGGCAAAAGAAGTGAAACCAGTGCCGGCCCCGGCGGCATCCCTGAAACTGAGCAGCAGCAAAATTACTCTTTATACCAAAGGCGCAAAAACGGTAAAACTAAAAGCGACAGTGACAGGAAGCAGTAAAAAGATTACCTGGAAATCCACTAATACAAAGGTTGCAACCGTAAAAGACGGCAAAGTTACCATTAAGAGAAAAACAGGAAGCGCCAAGATCACAGCAACCGCAAACGGAATTACCAAGACTTGTAAAATTACCGTTAAAAAACCAAGCTTGAAGCTGGTGAAATACAGTAAGACCCTGAAGAAAGGGAAAAGCATCCGGATATCGGCGAAAGCTTTGCCCAGTGGGAAAGTGAAATATAAGTCTGACAATAAAAAAGTAGCAACAGTAACCAGCAAGGGACTTGTGAAGACACACAAAAAAGGAACTGCGAAGATTACGGTGAGCTGCAATGGAGTAAAGAAAATTTTCAAAGTAAATGTAAGATAGTCTGTTAAGCAGAGCGTACAGCTGGAGAGAATCATAAAACATTCTCAAAAGCGGTGCGCTCTTTTAAGATTTCAGGGAAAAGAAGGGGCTGAATTGAGAAAATATATCACAAGTTGCGCATGAGCAACTCGTGAAAGCCTTGTAAATAAAGGAAATATCGGAATCAGATGGAAAAATAGATGCGTTTGAGCAACAAAATTAAGATTGCAAAATATTCCAAGTGGCTATATACTGTTGAAGTCAAAGTTAGCTGTGGCTAATTAGAACCATACAGATAGATACAAGGAGGAATCAGTAAGATGAAAAGGACTACAAAAGCAAAGAGCCTGTCGGTGCTTATGGCAGCGATGGTGGCAATGAGCTCGTTTTCAGTAGAGGCATTTGCAGCCGGGCAGGATTCGGCAGATTCAATTGTGGCACAATATCAGCAGGCAGCGGCAAACAGCGTGCAGGCAGATTTATATCAGGTCAGCGCTGCGTTTTGGAAAGCGGACAAGGATGAAGTTTCCATGTCCAATGGAATTATAAAAGGTGCCAGATACATATTGGCAGATGGCGGGATGCAGTTGTATCTGGATGTACAGAAATTAACCATCAGCATGGGTGGAAATGAAATCAGTGCATATATGCAGGGCCTGCAGTATAAAACGGCAAGGGAAGGCAGCTCCTCAGAAGAGAGTTATACGGATGCAGAAGTAACGGCTTATGATGAGGATGGAAACATCGCCCAGGTAAAACTGGTACTTCCAGAGAATGCAGAGCTTACAGACATTATGCTGGACAGCGGAATGATGGGAACACATGCGGCGAGATTATATCTGGATCTGGAAAATGCGGAGGTTCAAAATGTGGATAAGGGCGGCCTGAATGATCAGATTCTGACTGCGTCCGGGTATACAGCTTCCGATTATACGGATGAAAGTTTTCAAAATCTGCAGACAGTCCTGCAGGCAGCGAGAGCAATAGCCGAAAGCCCGATTGCGCTGCAGAGCGAAGTCTCTGACCAGTCAGATGCACTGGCAGCAGCAGTAAAGGCACTGATAAAAAAAGTGGCAGTGGCAGATGGAAATTATACCATTCCGGTCAGCATGTGGCATGCATTGACAGAACAGCCCTCCATGGGAAATGATGCCATTGTAAGCAGCGCCGGATTGACGGTAAAAGACGGAAAAGGGACCTTAAATCTGACACTGATTCCACTTGATCTACAGGGATTAAAAGGTTATCTCGGCTGGATGAAAAAAGTAACGCCGGATGGAAGCGTAGATGCAGAAGTGCTCTCCTCCTACGATGTTTATGACAGTTTTAACGATAAGGAAAACGGAACCGATCCCCAGATGAAAGGAAAGGCATATCCAAGCAGTCTGTCACTTCCGGTAGAAATCAACCAGAATGAAACGGAAATTCAGATGTACATACCGGTTATGGAAGGAATACAATCCGGAGCAGGTACACAAAATGCCCGCTTAAGATTAGACTGGACAAAGCTTACCCCGGTTAAAGAGGAAGAGCCGGCAGTAGATTTTTCTGCTTTAAACGCAAAGCTTAACAGTGCCAGAGCAATCAAAAATAATGGGATTTATACAAAGAGCAGCTTTGATGCTTTACAGAGTGCCATTGCCAAGGCTCAGGCGGTTGCAGGCAATCAGAACAGCAAGCAGGCGGATGTGGATCAGGCACTTCGGGAACTGCAGAATGCGGTGAACGGACTGGTAAAGGAAAGCCCTGTGCCCGCAGCAGCTCTGGCATTGGATAAGAGCAATATCACGCTCTATACCAAGGGCAGTACTACAGCTACATTAAAAGCTGCTGTGACAGGAAGCAGTCAGGCAGTGACATGGAAATCCAGCAATACCGCAGTTGTGGAAGTCTTAAATGGAAAGCTGACAGCAAAAAAAGCAGGTACTGCAGTGATTACAGCCACAGCCAATGGCATCAGCAAGACTTGTACGGTAACCGTAAAAGCACCGGCTTTAAAATTAAGCAAATCCAAAGCAACCCTTTATATCAATGGAAATAAGACAATAACCCTGAAGGCAGGCGTAACAGGTGCAAGCAGCAAAGTGACCTGGAAATCAGCCAATAAAAAGATTGCAGTGGTAAAGAACGGAAAAGTAACGGCGAAAAAGACCGGGACAGTTAAAATAAAAGCCACCGCAAACGGTATTACGAAGACTTGTATGATCACAGTGAAAAAACAGAAGTTGAATCTAGCAGCATCTGCACTTGAATTAAAGAAAGGCAAACAGGTTAAAATTGCGGCAAAAGCAGTTCCAAGTGGAAAAATCACCTATACAACCAATAAGAAAAAAGTTGCCACGGTAACCGGCAAGGGCGTTGTAAAGGCGAAGAAAAAAGGGACTGCAAAGATTACAGTACAGTGTAATGGTCTGAAAAAGACAGTTACCGTAAAAGTGAAGTAATTCCGGATATTTTAACTTAGACAGGGATGCGGCATAAGTTATGCGGCATCCCCTTTTCGGGAGGAGTGAGCGTATGAGAACAGAGCTGACACCGGTACGTGTGAAAATTCTGTTAAATATTTTGAAAATGGAAGAGAAGGAACTAAGTGCGGCTAACATAGCAAAAAAGCTGCATATTTCCAAGTCGACGGTAAGCCGTGCAGCAGACAGTTTTGCAAATGAAAAAATATTGTATGAGAAAGAGTTAAAATTTACGCCCTATGGAGAAAAGCAGATCAAAAAAATAGATCACGAAAAAGAAATTCTCCAGAACTGGTTTATCAGTGAGGGAGGGATGTCTTTTCAGGAGGCGGAGGATCAGGCAATTCATCTATTGCTGTGTACTGCTGACCAGACCAGGGAACTGCTGATCGAGAAACTGGCGAGTGCGGCTAACAGATGTGCCCTCTGTGATGTGGATGGATTCTGCGAAAAGTGTATCGATTATCTTCTGGCTGACGGGGAGTATTCCATTGCCTATACGATTTACAAAGATCATTCCCAAGAACATCTAAAGGTATCCATGGCAAATGAAGGCTTCTGCCACCCGGGCGTTTTGCGTGTCAGGGATGGTGTGGGATACGTCTATCTGAAGTCAAAACGACTGGTCCGCCCCCTTCCTACGGGGAAAGGAATGATGTCCGGACAGGTAGATGAGGTGGCGTATCTGATGAACCATCAATTTCAGACAGCTGTACGGAATAATAATATCTGGAGCTTTCCTACTTCCTGTATGAAATTTACCTACAATAAAGGAGAAGGGGTCTTACTGGGCAGTGCGCCCCTGAAAATGAAATGCTCTTCAGGCAGTATGTATATGCCGGAAAGTGTAGCAATATTTACCATGGCACTGGTGCTGTAAAGAACACCTAAATGATTAGCGAAGACTAACGTCAGTGCAGAGATTATAGAAATAGGAGCGTGAAACATGAAAGGTATGATAAAAAGAGCCATTGCAGTACTTTTGGCATTATTTGTGGCAATTACTTCCTGTCCTTATGAGGCGATGGCAGGGGAAAGGGGAAGCCTGCAGAAGCTTCAGGGAAAGCTGATTTATACGGAAGCTTTCATGGAGGAATTGGGGAGTGATGTCAAAGCTCAGATGCAGTCATATATTGACGCAGCTCGTGGGGTTGCGGAAGATCCGTATGCTGGCGAGGAGGAAGCAGCAGCCCAGATGGAAATATTGGACATGGTGATTGAGGCCTTAAATACATATGAGGAAAGCCAGGAGCAGACAACACAGGCTGAAACCGGCGGGGTATCCAAAACAGAGAAAATGGAAGGCTTCAACCGGCAGTCCCAAACGGACCGGTCTGCTTTAAATGCAGCGATTGCCCAGGCTTGTGGGATTGCCCAGGGGAATTATACCGATCAGAGTTATGATGCTCTGAATAAAATAGTGACAGCGGCAGAATCAGCGGTAAATGACAGCTTGCTTACTCAGGAGACGGCGGATATTTATACATCAGCAGTCCGGGGGGCTATAGCAGCGCTGACTGAAAAAGCGGAGGAAGGGAAGTTACTGGACGGTACATATGCCATTCCATCTATTTTAAAACATGCGAATAACAGGCAGGATTCCATGGGGAATGCAGCCTTGAAAAAACCATCCTATTTAACAGTGAGCAGCGGAAAAGGAACCCTGACTCTGGATTTTGTATCCCTGTCCATTGCCCTTGGCACCGGTTATCTGGGACAGTTTTATTATCTTGCCTATGACCAGGATGGTTATCCGCCTGCAGGCACCCAGGTTTTTTCACCAACGGTAACGGCTTATTATGAGGGGGTATACGATATCTATAATAATCCGTCAAATGGCATTGATTCGCTGATGAAAGGAAAGCTTTATCCCAAATCCATGACCATGCCCGTCACACTGGGAGACAGTGAAATCTGGGTTCAGGTATATGTGCCCATTATGGAAGGTATTTCAGCCGGTGCGGGAAAGCAGTACGCAAGGCTGCAGCTGGATTATGGAAATATGGAGCAGGTATCCGGGCTGGATGCGGATAAGTCCGTTCTGAATGCAGTGATTGCCCGTGCGAAAAACGTGGCTCAGGGAACTGCTTCCAATGAGGCGTATGCGGCTTTACAGGCGTCCATTGCAGCAGCGGCAGAACTTGCATCCGATATGAATGCATCCCAGGATCAGGTCAATAACCAGGCGGATGCACTGCAGTGTGCAGTCGAAATCATTACCGGTAAAATATTAATAACCGATAAAAGTGCCCTGGAAGCAAAGATTTCAGAGGCAAATGGATATCTGTCAAAGACGACAGAATATACAGCCCTGTCTCTGGCATCTTTAAAAACGATGATTGAGACAGCCAATACTGTTTTCGGGAATTTAGATGCATCCCAGGCGGAAATTGACGGACAGGTTACAAGTCTGGACCAGGGGATTGCAGCGCTGGTTAAACTGGCTGATAAGACGGCACTAACGGCGAAGATCAAGGAAGCGCAGGGGTATCTGGAACAAACTGGGGTCTATACCGAAGAGTCCCTGAATGTCCTGAAAGGTGCAGTGGAAGGTGCCCAAAGGATTGCTGACAATGCCCAGGCGGTTCAAAGCGAGGCAGATGAAGTTGTGAAATCCCTGAATTCTGCAATTGCCAATCTGGAAAAAAAGAAAACGACGGATAAGAGCAAGTTAAAATCGAAACTGGAAGAAGCCGCAAAGCTGGCTGAACAAAGTGATCTTTATACGGCATCAACCATAAAAGCGCTGAAAACGGTGATGAAAGCGGCACAGGCAGTGTATGACGCCAAGGATGCTTCCCAGACATCCATAGATGCACAGACAGAGGCTCTTACGGCTGCCATCAGCGGTTTAAAGAAAACCACAGATGAAACCCTGGACTATAAGAATTTAAAAGACGGAGTCTATTCTGTTTATACCGATATGATCAAAGTGGACCGGGTTAGTAAGTCCATGTCCAACGATGCCATTAACCATACGGTCAAATTAACGGTAAAAGACGGAACATACAGTCTGACTCTGGATTTTACAGGTCTTAAAATTAACGGAAGCTTTGGTTATTTAAGCAAATTGAAGTACTATGCGGATGGTTACACTTATGATTCTCTTGGAACTCCCCAGGGTACTTTAAAGGATGTAACGGTACTGACTACCCAGAAGGACAGCGATGGAAATGTGGTTGTAGATATCTATAATGATGCGGCAAGCCCCTACCCGGACACCGTTTCATTTGAACTGGTGAAAACGGCGCTAAACGATGAAAATGGTTTTGTACCCCTACAGGTATTTGTACCCATTATGGATGCCATTTCAGCAGGAGCAGGTACACAGAATGTGTTGATGAAATTAGACTGGACTACGCTGAAAAGCACCACGGAGGATGATCCCGATTTACAGCCCGATGACCCCCAGGAGCAGTCTCCGGCATTTGATAAAACGGTCAATGGAGTACGTATCGCAGCCGAAAAAGGGATGATTCCAGAAGGCGCAAAGGCAGAGGTTACAGAGATCAGCCAGGGACAGGATTATACCAGTGCCAAGACTTCACTTTCATCGGTATTTAGCAGTTTTAAGCTTTACAACATCATTCTGACTCTGGACGGGAAAGAAATACAGCCCGAAGGATTTATAACCATCAGTATTCCTCTTGGCAGTTTATCCAGCACCAAGGCGGGGGTATACCGTGTGAACAGTGACGGAACGAAATCCCTTCTGTCAGGCAGCGTGGAAGACGGGATGTATGTATTTAAAACAAATAAGACAGGGTTGTTTGCTATTGGAGAAAAGACAGCTTCCGCTCTTACACCAAATACCAGTAAACCCACTGTAAATACCCCGAAAACAAACTCCGGCACAACCCCGAACACAGCCAGTACAGCTGCAAAAACCGCAGCAAATGCAAAAACCGCAGCAAATGCAAAAACCGGAGATACTGCACCAATCCTGCTTTTTGGAATATTGTTTGCAGCATCACTAGGCGCATTAATCGTATTCGTGGGCAGAAGAGTGAAAAGAAGGAACCGGTGATGAGTATGAAAGAAAATTTTATGATAGAAAGGGTGCCACAAGTAGATTTTTTCAGCCGGTATCATTGTGGCAGTATTGCAGATAAGACTGCAATATACAGCGGGTGAAAAGTGTGAAAAAGAGTTTGAAAAAAATGATAGCGGTATTTGCGGTAATTGCAGTGGCAGCCGGTTTGACAGGCTCAGTGCTGCCGGTTCATGCTGCCTTGGCAAATGGTGTCTATACCGCAGCCGTACATCCCAGTTACAGCCATCCGGTATCCGGAGAAATTGAAGATTCCGGAGGAGAGTCGTCTCAGGTTCTGGGGCAGTCTATGGTGGAAAGCGTATTGTATACCCAGGCACTTTTAGAGGTGGACGAAAACGGGAACACCTATGCCAATGTGCGATATTATCTGGCGGATCAGATCTCCGATGTGCAGTTTGCAGTCCAGGAATGGGGAGATAGCAGCTGGATGAGTACGGATGGCAGCGTGATGCAGGAAAACGCAGGCGGAACCTATTGTACGGATTACCGCATCCTGCTGACTTCTGAAACCACAGTGGTCAGGAGTACGTTTTATGTGGAACCAATGGGAAGATATGTCATCTTTTACTATTATTTTTCCGATCTGACCCAGGGTAATAACACGGATTTCATACAGTCTGTCACGGTTTCAACTGAAACCCAGGCTCCAGAGACTCAGGCACCTCTGCAGGCACAGGCACAGACACCTCAGACCCAGGCTCCTGAGACACAGGCGTCAGAGACACAGGCAACAGCGCCCCAGACGTCAGAGTCCCAGGCATCAAAGTCCACAACAGCCACACCCCAGACAGAAGCATCCCAGACAGAGACCGGGAAAGATCCGGCAGCTGTTTCGGCAGCCGCCCAGGTAACGGAGGCAGCAAAAAAGACCGGAGAGCAGAAGGAGACAGCCAATAACCAGGACAAAGTAAAGTCCGATAATCCCCTGGACGGAGTAGATGGCCTATCGGCATCCAAAACGATTACAGACCCGGAAGAGGAGAGTGAAGAAGAAACGGCTTTGCGCATAGATAACGAGGACCGTACTGTGGGTTCCAGCAGCAGCACAGGCGATATGGGACAGATGGTGAAACTGACCATTGTAACAGTTGTCTCCGGCGTTGTGACAGGAGTAGTATTGATGGCAATTGCAGGCGGAATTCTATATATGATCTACAAACGCAGGAAGGAAGATGACGATGATTAAAAGCACCATACTGAAAAAAGCCGGAATCCTTATCCTGGGACTCTGTACCCTGATGTCTCTGGGCGGCTGCGTAGATCAGACACAGGGAAGCAAGGCTGTATCCCAGACCGTGAATACGGAGGTAACAACTACAACTGACTACCGCATTGCAGCAACCTCCATGGCAACCGTTGCCATCTGCGAAAAGCTGAATCTGGATCTGGTGGGGGTGCCGAAAAGCAGCCTGACGGCACTGCCGGAGCGATATCAGGATGTGGAAGTAATCGGAACGCCTATGTCCCCGGATATGGAGATTTTAAAATCGGTAAAACCGGATTGGGTATTAAGCCCTTCCAGCCTGCAGTCGGATCTGCAGAGTAAATACGAAGCGGCGGGCATGGATTTTGCTTTTTTGAATCTGAAAAGCGTTCCCGGCATGTATAAGTCTATACAGGAACTGGGGCAGCTCTTTAACCGGGAGGATGAGGCAGAGGCGCTGGTTAATGAATTCCTGGATTTTTATAATTCTTATAAAGATAAAAATGCAGATCTGGAAAAACCACGTGTGCTGGTATTGATGGGATTGCCCGGTTCTTATATTGTAGCTACAGAAAATTCCTACGTTGGCAGTCTGGTGGAGCTGGCAGGCGGATTCAATGTTTATGCAGGAAGCGACCAGGAATTCCTTACCGCAAACACAGAAGATATGAAGAGTAAAGACCCGGATATTATATTGCGAACAGCCCACGCCATGCCGGACCAGGTTGTGAAAATGTTTGCAGAGGAATTTGAGACGAATGATATCTGGAAGCATTTCCGTGCCGTCAAAGAAGGAAGGGTTTATGATTTATCCTATGACAAATTTGGGATGAGCGCTACCTTTAATTATCCGGAAGCTCTGGAGGAATTACAGCCGCTTCTCTATCCGGAAAGCGAAAGCAGCTTAGAAGAGAAGGATACGGTGAAAGAAACCGGGGACAGCACGGAGAACGAGAACAAGACAGAAAACGAGGAGCAGACACATGGAAATAGTTAAAGAACAGACGACACAGGAAGCAGGCAGGAAAAAGAAGATATCCAGGTCCGGGCAGAGGACCGTTTCTTTTGTCGTTATGACGATACTTTTAATGGTACTGTTTTTTCTGGCAGTCAACATCGGAAGCCTGAAAGTATCGTTTGTACAGTTATTAAAGGGGCTGTTTGTGGCGTTTGATGAACAGGTTGCGACTGTATATGACCTTCGCTTTCCCAGGATCATGATCTCCATGCTGGCAGGAGCGGCAATATCCGTTTCCGGCGTGCTGTTCCAGGCAGTTCTGAAAAATCCCCTGTCGGATCCGGGCATCATCGGTATTTCCAGCGGCGCCAGTTTTTCGGCAGTGCTGATTACAGCATTTGCGCCTCAGTGGTTTTTCTTTACCCCTGTATTTGCATTTCTGGGCGGCTTACTTGCTTTTTTGCTGGTATATGGACTTTCCTGGAAAGGGGGGCTAAGCCCTCTACGTATTATCTTAGTAGGTGTTGCCGTAAATTCCATGTTTTCCGGGCTTTCCAGTGCCTTTAATTCTATGAACGGCGGAAATATGTCCGGGGTAGCAGCTATTGTAAATGGAAATATTACCATGAAGACCTGGGATGATGTCCATACACTTGTATGGTATGTTGTGGCTGGACTGGTCTTATCCATGGTATTTTCCGGGAAATGCAACCTGTTATCCCTGGAAGACAAAACGGCTAGAGGACTTGGGGTAAATGTCAATACAGTCCGTATTGTAATCTCCTGTGTAGCTGTGCTGCTCGCCAGTATTTCTACAGCAGTGGCAGGTGTGATCGGATTTTTAGGGCTGATCGTTCCCCATATCGGAAGAATTCTGGTGGGATCGGACCATAAGGTGCTTCTTCCCTTTTCCATGCTGCTTGGGGCGTTTACGTTTCTTCTGGCGGATACCATCGGTAGAACCGCAGCCGCCCCCTATGAGGTCTCCGCCTCTATTATCATGTCTGTGGTGGGAGGACCATTCTTTATAGTTCTGTTAAGGAGGAGTTCAAAGTATGGAAGTTAAAAACCTATCCTTTTCCTATGGGAAAAACAAGATTCTGGATGATATATCATTCCAGGTGGAAATGGGGAAGATTACAACGATTATGGGGGCAAACGGATGCGGCAAGTCAACCCTGTTTTCCCTCATGACTAAAAATCTGGTGCCGGACAAGGGGAAGATTTATCTGAATGGAAAGAATGTCCGAAATATGAAATTAAAAGACTTCGCCAGAAAAGTGTCTATCGTCCACCAGTACAATTCCTCAAGCAGTGATATAAGCGTAGAAAAACTGGTTTCCTACGGACGAACCCCTTATGCCAAAATGATGCAAAGCCGGAATGAAGAGGATGAAAAGATGATTTCCTGGGCGATGGAAGTGACAAATATTGAAAAATATAAAGAGCGGGAAGTAGCAAAGCTTTCCGGTGGACAAAAACAACGTGTCTGGATTGCAATGGCGCTTGCCCAGAATACCAAGATATTATTTCTGGATGAACCTACAACGTATCTGGATATCCGATACCAGATCGAAATTCTGGAATTGGTAAAGAAGCTGAACCGGGAGTATGGAATCACGATTATTATGGTGCTTCATGATATCAATCAGGCTATGTACTTCAGTGACAACGTAATCGGCTTGAAAAAAGGGAAAATTGCAGTTCATGGAAAGCCGGAAACAGTAATTGACTCCGATGCAATCCAGTCTCTCTATGGAATCCGGCTGGATATTGCTGATGTTAAAGGAAAAAAATTTGTGCTGGCTGTATAGACAGCGTTTCCGTAAGCCAGTTCATTCGACAAATCTTCATAAAATTCATGGATAAAGGAAATTTAAAGTGTTTATCTCTTGCAATTATTCGAATAAATGTTACAATCTAAAAGGAAAGTATTGAAGTACAATATAGAAGCTGGAAAGGAACGTGGTGATACCTATGCATTGCACAAGAAAAGTAACGGACAATATTTATTGGGTAGGCGGAAACGACAGAAGACTTGCCTTATTTGAAAATTTATTCCCGATTCCAAGAGGAGTATCTTATAATTCCTATTTAATTATGGATGAAAAAACAACACTTATGGATACCGTGGATTTTTCCATTAGCCGCCAGTTCATTGAAAATGTTCAATATGTGTTAAACGGCAGAAATCTGGATTATTTAGTAATCAATCATATGGAACCGGACCACTGTGCCAATATTGAAGTTCTGGTAAGATTATATCCGGAAATGAAACTGGTTGGAAATGCAAAGACAGTACAAATGATCAAACAGTTCTATGAAATGGATCTGGAAGGCAAAGTGATTGAAGTGAAAGAAAAAGAAGAACTTTCACTTGGAGTACATACCCTGCAGTTCTTTATGGCACCGATGGTACATTGGCCGGAAGTCATGGTGGCTTATGAAAAATCTGAAAAAGTACTGTTTTCCGCAGACGGATTTGGAACTTTTGGAGCATTAAACGGCAATATCTTTAATGATGAAATGAATTTTGACCGGGACTGGCTGGATGATGCAAGGCGCTACTATACCAATATCGTTGGAAAATACGGGGTACAGGTACAGGCACTGCTGAAAAAAGCAGCAACACTGGATATCGAAATGATCTGTCCCCTTCATGGACCCGTATGGAGAAGCGATCTGGGTTATTTCATAGATAAGTATGATAAATGGAGCCGCTATGAGCCGGAAGATAACAGTGTGGTGATTGTCTATGGTTCCATGTATGGCAACACGGAAAATGCAGCCAATGTACTGGCGATGTCCCTGGCGGATGCAGGCGTGAAAAATATTGCTGTTTATGACGCTTCCGTAACACATGTGTCCCATTTAATTGCAGAAGCATTCCGCTGCAGCCATATCGTTGTAGCTACACCTACCTATAACGGAGGAATCTATCCAGCTATGGAATCTTTCCTGCTTGATATGAAAGCACTGGGACTTAGAAACCGTAAAGTTGGTATACTGGATAACGGTACCTGGGCACCTACCGCTTCCAAACAGGTGAAAAAAATCCTAGAGGAAATGAAAGAAATCGAGATCCTTGGAGAAGTTTCCATTAAATCTACGCTAAAGCCGGCGGGGCTTGCAAATGTAGCAGAATTAAAAGATGCGATTCTAACATCATTAAATCAGTAATATAATGCAGCAGTAATATAAAACATATAGTAATTAAAAACGTACTTTGCACAGTGAGTTTTCCTCACTGGCGAAGTACGTTTTTTGATGGCTGGAATGAATTTCAAGCACGTGCCAGTTCATATTCTGCATCCAACAGCAGATCCCTGGCTGCCAGAATGCCGTAGCCCCGGTTGCCGGCAGTAGTACCAGATCCCGTGGATTAGCGCCTACCTTTCCGGCTCCTGGGTCCGGTGATGCCGGAAATGAATTTTCAATCATACGCTTTTAAATATTATAAATTAATTTGTATTCTACAGCTGAAATAAATTTTCGTTTTTGGTAATAAATAATAGATAATATAAAATAATTCCAAAAAATATGTAATTTCTTAAAATTATAATTGACAAATCCAGGATACATGCTTATAATATAGTTGTGTAATTTAATATTGCTATATTAAGTGCTAAGGTTAATATCAGGACGAAGGGTATTAATTTTAGAAGAGGGAATTAGGTGAGAATCCTAAGCGATCCGGTCACTGTATTCAGGGAGTGAACCTTCATAATCCATTGCATAACCCATTGTGTGAGAAGGAGAAGGCAAACGATGATCTGTAAGTCAGGAAACCTGCTTAATGTATGAGATGCGCTTCCGTGAAGAGCGAAACATCCAGCCAGTTTTATGTATATACATATTTTATTTGTAATACATGAATCTGTATCAGGTGTCGGCTTAGGGTGAGCAGGCATATTTTATTGTAGTAACTGATGAGAGCCTAGTTTATCAATTTGGAAAAGATTGATAGACACGCAGATTGCGATGAATCTCAAAGCATATATAAATTCACAAAATACCTCCTTCATGACCGTTGTATTCATAACATCTTTTAGATGACCTCCGCAAAGATTCTAAGAGAATAAGTGTCATGACCAAAAGATGTATGCAGGTTCCCGCAAATCTGTATATATCAGAAGAACAGCTGATTTCCCGCAAAAATCAGCTGTTCTTTTTTTGTGCATTTATCACAAACTAATTTCTGTTTGAAAATCTATTTCTCTCATCTGCACACCCTGATTTGTTGAAATTAAAGTTAATTTATTAACTTTTGGAATTGGTATTGTGCAATTTAATGATATAAGGTATAATATGATCAATATATATGGACAAGATATATAATGACATTTTAGAGGAAGAAGGAGGATTGCGGATGCTTGATCAGTCATTTTACCAAAAAACAGACGAAATCATCGCACATTATGGCAAAAAGGCCAGTTCGTTAATTCCGATTATGCAGGATATTCAGGGGGAATACCGATATCTGCCGGGCGAACTGCTTACGTATGTGGCAAAAGAAATAGGAGTTAAAGAGGCAAAAGCTTATAGTGTTGCTACCTTTTACGAAAATTTTTCTTTTGAACCAAAAGGGAAGTATGTCATCAAAGTTTGTGATGGGACAGCATGTCATGTGCGAAAATCAGCACCCATATTAGAAGCGCTTTTTAAAGAGTTAGGGCTTAGCCAGAAAAAGCATACAACCGATGATATGCTTTTCACGGTAGAGACAGTATCCTGCCTTGGGGCTTGCGGACTGGCACCCACGCTGACTGTTAATAATGAAGTACATCCCACAATGTCACCGGAGAAAGCATTGGAATTAGTTGCGGAATTGAGAGGTGCAGGCGTATGATCATTGATAGCAAAAAAACATTAGAAAAACATAGAAAAGATTCCAAAGAAGTGATTAAATCTTTTTCCAGCAGAATTCTGGTCTGTTCCGGCACCGGCTGTATCGCAACCGGTTCTGAAAAAATATACGAACGTATGAAAGAGCTTTGCGGCGATTTGGAAGGCGTTGTAGTAGAGATGCAAAGAGAAATTCCACACATCGGCGTAGTAAAAAGCGGATGCCAGGGAATTTGTGAATTAGGTCCTTTAATGAAAATCGAACCATATAATTTCCAGTATGTAAAGGTACAGTTAGAGGATTGTAAAGAAATATTCGACCGTACCATTATGAAAGGGGAACCGGTTGAACGTCTGTTTTATCATAAAAAGGACAAAGTATTTGCCCATCCAAAGGATATCCCGTTTATTTCAAAACAGACACGGATTGTACTTGAGAACTGTGGTAATATCGATGCTGAATCGATAGATGAATACATAGCATGCGGCGGATTTAATGCCCTTGCAAAAGCGATATTTGAAATGAAACCGGAAGAGGTCGTGGAAGAGGTTGATAAATCCGGACTCAGAGGCCGCGGAGGCGGTGGTTTCCCGGCTGGAAGAAAGTGGAAGCAGGTAGCGCGGCAGAAAGAAAAAGTGCGCTATATTGTATGTAATGGTGACGAAGGTGATCCCGGTGCTTTTATGGATGGAAGCGTTATGGAAGGGGATCCGTTTAAATTAATAGAAGGTATGATTATTGCAGCCTATGCGGTAGAATCCCACGAAGGCTATATTTATGTAAGGGCAGAATATCCATTATCCGTAGCAAGGCTGCGTATGGCGATTCAGCAGGCAGAAGAATACCACCTTTTGGGTGATAACATTATGGGAAGTGATTTCAGTTTCCACCTTCATATAAACCGCGGTGCAGGCGCTTTTGTCTGCGGCGAGGGCAGTGCACTGACGGCTTCAATTGAAGGAAACCGTGGAATGCCTCGTGTGAAACCGCCCAGAACGGTAGAAAAGGGACTGTGGGAAAAACCAACCGTTTTAAATAACGTAGAAACGTTTGCCAACGTGCCTAAGATTATTTTAAAAGGCGGCGAATGGCTTCGTACCATTGGCTCAGAAGGAAGCCCTGGAACCAAGACATTTTCCATTACCGGAGCAATCGAAAATACAGGGCTGATCGAAGTTCCAATGGGAACGACCCTGCGTGAGATTATTTATGATATAGGCGGCGGTGTGAAAAACGACGGAGTATTTAAGGCTGTTCAGATTGGAGGTCCCTCCGGCGGATGTCTGACAGAAGAACATCTGGAGGTAGGACTGGATTTCGATTCCGTTAAGAAGTTTGGAGCAATTGTAGGCTCCGGCGGACTGGTTGTTATGGACGAACATACCTGTATGGTAGAAGTAGCCCGTTTCTTCATGAGCTTTACCCAAAGAGAATCCTGCGGCAAATGTGTACCCTGCCGTGAGGGAACAAAACGTATGCTGGAAATTCTGGAAAGAATTGTAGCCGGTGACGGAAAACTGGAAGATCTGGATCAGCTGGAAGAACTGGCTGAGATGGTTAAGAGTATGGCTCTTTGCGGACTTGGCAAGAGTGCCCCGCTGCCTGTTTTAAGTACCCTGAAAACTTTCCGTGAAGAATATGTAGAACATATTGTTGATAAGAAGTGTGCATCTAAGACCTGTGAGGCACTGCGCTCCTATCACATTAATCCGGAATTCTGTAAAGGATGCAGTAAGTGTGCGAAGTTCTGCCCTGTAGCAGCAATTACTGGAAAGTTAAAAGAAGCATATACGATCAACAATGACCTTTGTATTAAGTGCGGTGCCTGCAAGGACAACTGCGCATTTGATGCAATCTACATCGAAGCATAGGAGGGATTATATATGGGATTTATGACAATAGACGGTAGAAAAGTAGAATTTACCGACGAGCGGAATGTCCTTTCTGTGATTAGAAAGGCCGGTATTTCATTACCAACTTTGTGCTATCATTCAGAAGTTTCTACTTTTGGCGCCTGTCGCTTGTGTACCGTAGAAGACGACAGAGGAAGAACCTTTGCATCCTGTTCAGAAGAACCAAGAGACGGGATGGTGATCTTCACCAATACCGGAAGAATAAAAAAACATCGTAAATTAATCGTGGAACTGCTGCTAGCTGCCCACTGCAGAGATTGTACCACCTGCGTAAAGAGCGGGGAGTGCGTACTGCAGGAATTAGCCCACAGAATGGGTGTTACCAATGTACGTTTCCAGAATACCCGTGAAATCAGACCGGTGGATAACAGTTCACCCTCCATCGTCCGTGATCCGAATAAATGTATTCTCTGCGGCGACTGTGTACGTGCCTGTGAAGAAATTCAGGGAATCGGAGCATTGGGATTTGCATTTCGTGGAACAGATGCTATGGTCATGCCGGCATTTAATAAAACCATTGCTGAAACCGATTGTGTAAACTGCGGACAGTGCCGTATTTACTGTCCTACAGGAGCCATCAGCATCCGTACCAATGTAGATGAAGTATGGGATGCAATTGCAGATAAAGATGTGCGTGTAGTTGCACAGATTGCACCGGCTGTCCGGGTTGCGGTAGGAGATGCATTTAACCTGACAAAAGGCAGAAGTGTAATGGGTAAGATTGTAAATGTGCTTCACCGCATGGGATTTGATGAAGTTTATGATACTGCATTCAGCGCAGATCTTACTGTTATGGAAGAATCAGAAGAATTCCTGGAGCGCATCGAAGAAGGCGAGAACCTTCCTCTGCTGACCTCCTGTTGTCCGGCATGGGTAAAATTTGTACATGACCAGTATCCGGAATATGTGAAAAATATCTCCAGCTGCAGATCTCCTCAGGGAATGTTCTCCGCAGTTGTGAAAGAATTTTACCGTCATCCCAAGAATGCAAACGGGAAAAAGACGATTATGGTATCCATCATGCCATGTACGGCGAAGAAGATGGAAGCCAACAGACCAAATAGTTATACAAAAGGGAAAAAAGATACCGATTTAGTTATTACTACAACAGAGCTAATACGAATGATCCGTAATTCCGGCATTGAATTTGAAACCCTGGATCCCGAGGCATGTGATATGCCGTTTGGATTCGGATCCGGAGGAGGAATGATCTTTGGTGTAACGGGTGGTGTGACAGAAGCTGTTTTAAGGCGTCTGACAGATGAGCATGACAAAGCATCCCTGGATGCAATTGCAGAATGCGGGGTACGTGGAGAAGACGGCATCAAAGAAGTTACGGTACCGTATAATGGCACCGATTTAAAGATCTGCATTGTAAGCGGTCTTGCCAATGCAAGAGATGTGATGGAACGCGTGAAAAACGGGGAAGCAGATTATCATTTCATCGAGGTAATGGCGTGCAGGAGAGGATGTATCATGGGAGGCGGTCAGCCTACCAGAGCCGGAGACCGGACTAAGAATGCCAGAGAAAGAGGATTATACAACGCAGATAATATCACGATTATCAAGAAATCGGATGAGAATCCGCTGATTGCTCCCCTTTATGATGGATTGCTAAAAGGAAAAGTGCACCAGCTGCTGCATAATCAGGAAACATAATTCATGTAAATAAATACAATTTGGGACTGCCCGAAAGGGTTAGTCCCTCCTTGTGTTATTTAAATAACCAAAGAAAATTTAAGAAACGGAGATGGAAGAAATATGAGCAGGCTTAGTATTATTACTAGAAATCAGGCCCAGACCACAGTCGAAGAGCTCTACAAGGACTTGGAACGCAGAATCGTAGCCAGTCCGCCTGGATTGTGTCCGGTAGACCTGGCGGTGTCTTTCCTTAAGGTCTGTCATGCACAGACTTGCGGGAAATGTGTTCCCTGCAGGGTAGGTTTAGGGCAGCTTCAGTGTTTGCTGGAAGATGTTCTGGATGGAAAAGCAAAGATGGAAACGATTGATTTGATTGAAGAAACAGCAAGAAGCATTTATTATTCCGCAGATTGTGCAATTGGCTACGAAGCCGCGAATATGGTGCTAAAGGGAGTTCATGGATTCAGAGATGATTTTGAAGAGCACATACTGCGTGGAAGATGTACTTGTGAATTAAATCAGCCGGTACCATGTGTTGCCCTGTGTCCGGCGGGAGTAGATATCCCCGGATACATTGCCCTGGTGGCTGAAGAACGGTATGCCGATGCAGTAGCATTGATTCGTAAAGATAATCCTATGCCTTCCGTTTGTGCGTTGATCTGTGAACATCCCTGTGAAGCAAGATGCCGCAGGAATATGATAGATGATGCAGTCAATATCCGTGGACTAAAACGCTATGCAATTGATCATGCGGGTGATGTTCCGGTACCGAAGCCGGCGAAAGCAACCGGTAAAAAGGTTGCAATCATTGGAGGCGGACCGGGCGGAATCAGTGCGGCTTATTATTTAGCCCTCATGGGACATGAAGTCACGATTTATGAACAGAGAAAACAGCTGGGTGGTATGCTTCGCTATGGAATTCCTAATTACCGGCTGCCGCGCACTGCTCTGGATAAAGAAATAGAGGAACTGTTATCCATCGGTGTCAAAGTTAAAACGGAAGTAACAGTTGGAGAAAATCCCAATATCGTAGATATCCGCAATCAGTTTGATGCAGTCTATATTGCCATTGGTGCTCATATTGATAAAAAGATCGGAATTGAAGGTGAAGAAGCGTCAGGAGTCGTTTCTGCAGTTGAAATGCTCAGGAGTATCGGTGATAATGAAATGCCTGATTTTGACGGAAGAGATATCATTGTAGTCGGCGGCGGGAATGTTGCCATGGACGTTGCAAGGTCAGCCGTACGCCTTGGTGCAAAAAAAGTAAGAATTGTATACCGCAGGCGTATTGAAGATATGACAGCAATGCCGGAAGAAGTACAGGGCGCCATTGCAGAAGGCTGCGAGGTACTGGAGCTTCAGGCACCGCTGCGCATTGAGCAGGATGAGGATGGAAATGCCTGTGCACTCTGGGTGCAGCCTCAGATTATAGGGCTGGTACAAAGAGGAAGACCCGCACCAGCCACCGCTTCCCAGGAAGAAGTACGCCTGGACTGCGATATGGTGATTGTGGCAATCGGACAGGGGATCGAGTCAAAGGCATTTGAAGAATATGGAATTCCGGTAAAACGCGGGGTTATTGAAGCCCTCAGCTGGAGCGGAATTAAAGATATTCCCGGTGTATTTGCAGGCGGTGACTGTGTTACCGGACCGGCTACGGTTATTCGTGCCATTGCAGCCGGAAAAGTGGCTGCTGGCCATAACGATGAAAAACTTTTTTTCTATC
>OASR01000025.1_pt1 | contig 129322 bp, 104 predicted proteins | sample 1475751 | NCBI WGS metagenome assembly OASR01 (sample SAMEA2579907, study PRJEB22360) | human gut metagenome | biome: human gut; feature: human-associated habitat; material: faeces | place: Denmark | collected 2008/2010 | reverse complement strand
GCCGCATTTCTGCGGTTTTCAAGGGTTTTTATTTCGTTCAACTGTCAAACGCCCGCGTCTTAATCAACGAAACCCAAATATAAGTCTTTTAATAGAACACTCTAAAACGTTCGCTGTAGTACTGGAGTGTGTTTATCTTCCCATTCCTCAATTAACAGTTGTCTATTTCAGCTTTAAATGTTATATTATAATTAACAAGAATTAAAACATTTGTAATAAATACATTTTGAGGGGAAGTTTATGCAGCGAAAGAAATATGACGATGAGACACTTCGCAGGCTTCAGGCAACGGAACTGGAGATGCTGGAGGATTTTGTGAATTTTTGTGAGAAGCATAAGATACCATATTTTGGGATAGGCGGAACTGCAATCGGAGCATTGCGGCACCAGGGGTTTATTCCCTGGGATGACGACATTGATCTGGCGTTTACCAGGAAGAACTATGAGCGGTTTTGTAAACTTGCAGGCGAGGAACTAAAAGATAAATACACCATTTTACGCGGAGATTCTGATGAAAATTATCCGCTTTTTACTGCGCGTATGTGTAAAAACGGAACGGTTTTCAGAGAATATGCAATGAAAGATGTGGATTGTGAGTTTGGTATCTTTTTGGATCTGTATGCATATGACAATGTTCCGGACTGCCAATGGAAGATGAAGCTTCAGGCATATGAAGCATGGATTTACAGCAAATTGTTGATCCTGTGCAGTATATCCAAACCCAGCCTGCTGCTGGAAGGAACAAAATTAAAATTGGTACTGGCTGCTTGCCAGGCTGGAAATAAGCTGATGAAGGTGATGCATATTTCTAAGAGAGGCGTTTTTTTGCGTGGAAAAAGATGCTGCATGAGATATAATAAACAGAAGACGAAAAGGCTTGCATATCTGCCGGAGGCGAGGCCCTTTGCAAGCATGATTGACCGGAAAGACCTGTATCCATTGAAACGGATGAAGTTCGAACATCTGGAGCTTACGTTTCCAAATGATATGCATGATATGCTGTATGCCTATTATGGAGATTATATGCAGCTTCCACCGGAGGAGAAAAGGTATAATCATTGCCCATACCAGTTGGATTTTGGAAATCCGGAAACAGAGTGAAAAGTAAGGGATGACTATGGAAGATAAAAAAATGTCGATTAAAACCAGCATTCTTTGGAATACCTGGGGAAGTCTGGTCTATCTGGGGTGTCAATGGCTTTTAAGCGTTCTGGTGATCCGTATCTCCGGATTTGAAAATTCCGGTATTCTGACACTGGCTATGTCTATTACAAATATGTTCTATAGTATAGCGGTCTATGGGATGCGTACATTCCAGGTAGCAGATACGGAGAATGAATACGGGCAGGGAACCTATGTGATAAGCAGGATAGTGACCGGATTAACAGCATTTATTCTGTGTGCGGCATTTGTAGTTGCAAACCGGTATGATCCGGTGTCAAGTATCAGTATTATTATTTATATGATCTTCCGGTTAGGAGAAGCACTTTTTGATGTCTATGCCGGATTTTTCCAAAAATACTGGCGCATGGATTATCTTGGGAAATCTATGGTAATCCGTGGCGTGGCAATGCTGGGCTCTTATATTGTTTTTCTGGGATTATCCAAAAGTCTGCCGGTTGCCTTTGGAGCAATGGCATTTTCCACATTTCTCGTGATTTTATTCTATGACCGCAGGCATGTGAAGAGGATTACCTCAATCAAATTTGACGGCAATTTTAAAAAAGTACAGGAATTGCTGATCCGGTGTTTTCCATTAGTGGTTTATTTGTTTTTAAACGCCGGGATCAGTTCCATTCCAAGATACTTTCTGGAAAAGTTCTGCGGAAATGACAACCTTGGCGTATATGCGGCGATCGCTGCACCTACCCTGGTGGTGCAGATGGCTTCCACATATATTTTCAATCCTTTTGTAACGGCATTTGCCGAAAAATACCACGCAGGAGACCGGGATGGATTCTGGAAGCTTTTGTTTACTTGCGGAAAGGTGGTAGGAGCAGTATCGGTTGTGGCTTTGGCGGGTGCTGCACTTTTAGGAAGATGGGGACTTTTGCTGTTAATCGGGGAAAAGATTCTGCCCTATACAGACCTGTTACTGCCACTGGTAGGCTGTACCATACTCACTGCATTCAGCTGGCTGCTGTGCGGGGTACTTACCATTGTGAAGGATTTTAAAGGACTGATTATCAGCAATGTAGCGGCGGTTGTTTCAGGCTCTCTGTCCTCCGTGGTATTTATCCGCCTGTGGGGCATGCAGGGGACAAGTTTTGCCACGATTCTGGGGCTTACGGTAGAGATTGGGCTTTTGTTTGTATTTTTGCAGAAAAGGATCGGAAATACGGCAGCGTTGTCAAGAACTTAATTTTATGATACAATGACTCACGAATTACGAATGATTTGCAGAACATTTCCGGGTTGAAGAAAATTGAAACATAAAAGGATGCCACGCTGTAATTCTTTGACCTGTTTTAGTGGCAGTATTGCAGAAAGCCCTGCAATACAGGTATTAAAATGAAAGAAAATGAGAAACACACATTTGCCATATGTGCCTATGGGGACAGCCCCTATCTTACGGCATGTATCCGATCATTGAAAAAGCAGTCCCATCCCAGCAAAATTATCATGGTAACGTCTACACCCAGTTCCTATTTAGAACAAATCTGCAGAGAGAATGATATTTTGCTGTTCATAAACAGAGGGGAGAAGGGAATCATCCAGGACTGGAATTTTGCATATGATAAGGCAGAAACCAGGTATGTTACAATCGCACATCAGGATGATATCTATCATGAAAAATATACCCAGACCCTTTGCGGTATGATGGATCATGCAAAGCGGCCACTGATTTTTTTCTCGGATTACGGGGAGATCAGAAATGGGAAAATCGTAATATCCAATACGTTGTTAAAAGTTAAGCGTCTGATGCTGATTCCGATGGAAATAAAAGCGGCGCGAAACAGCAGGTTTATCCGAAGAAGAATTCTTTCCCTGGGTTCGCCGATCTGCTGTCCGTCCGTGGGATTTGCAAAAGAAAATATAAAAGCGCCTGTGTTTCAGCCGGGATTTAAGAGCAATGAAGACTGGCAGGCATGGGAGAAGATTTCCAGGGAGGAAGGGGCTTTTCTTTACTGCAGGAAGAGGCTTGTGTATCATCGGATACACGAAGCATCTGCAACCACCAGAATTATTGAAGATACGGGCAGGCGGGAAGAGGATATAGCCATGTTCCGTAAATTCTGGCCTGTGCCGGCTGCAAAGCTGCTGGCTTCTGTTTACGGGAAAAGTGAGGAATCAAATAATATGTAGTTGGGGAGCACCTATGAAGAAACTGATTATTATACCAGCCTATAACGAAGGCGCCAGTATTTATACAACTGTCCGAAGTATTCAGGAACAGGCACCGGATTATGACTATGTCATTATCAATGACTGTTCCACAGATAACACCAGGGCAATTTGTGAAGAACATGGATTTTCCGTGATTCATCTGCCGGTCAATCTTGGGATTGGAGGGGCAGTGCAGACCGGTCTTCTCTATGCCGCCAGCAGAGGTTATGATCTGGCGGTGCAGATGGATGGAGATGGGCAGCATGATGCGCGCTTTTTAAAAGAGATGGAGCAAAGCCTTATCCAAAATCAGTTTGATATGGTGATCGGATCAAGATTTATAGAAAAACAGGGATTTCAGTCTTCTGGAATCCGCAGAATGGGAATACGCTATTTTTCCTGGCTGATTTATGTAATGACCAGAGTGAGGATTACAGATCCCACATCCGGTATGCGGATGATGAGCCGGAATGTAATCGATACATTTACCAGAGATTATCCAAAGGATTATCCGGAGCCAGAAAGTGCAGTTGCAATTATTAAAGCAGGCAGAAAAGTCAGTGAGGTTCCGGTTGTCATGAAACAGCGTGAGGAAGGGGTATCTTCCATATCACCTTTGAAATCGGTGTATTATATGATAAAGGTAACGCTGGCTATTTTTATGGCGGCGTGGAGAGGTTAGCGAGGTGTGGATATGAGTATCAGATCGCAGATTATCATTATGATTGCTGTTGCTGCAGCACTGATTGTGCTGGCATGTATGGTAAAAAGAAGAACGATAAGTTTAAGATATGCGTTGCCGTGGACGCTTCTGGCAATCGGTGTTACGGTACTGACCTGTTTTCCGGTGCTGACCGAAAGGTTAACGAATCTGCTGGGCGTGTCTCTGCCGGTAAACATGATATTTTTTATGGGCTTTTGTTTTTCTCTGGTCATTATTTTCTCTTTAAGCCTTGCAGTTTCCAGGCTTTCAAAACGGGTGAAAGATCTCGCCCAGCACCAGGCGCTGCTGGAACGGACGATACAGGAAATGCAGGTAAAAGAGATGGGATCAGATAACATGAAATATAAAGATATAAAAATAGGGGAGCAGGTAAATGTATAGGGAGAAGAATAAAAGTAAGCAGAATATTTTCTTTCCGATACTGATCTTTGTTATTTTCCTGATGCTTATCTTTCATACGGTATTGATGTATCAGGAATACGTCAGTCCCAATCTGGACCGGCCCAGGGAGATCCATAAAATAGGAAGCAACAAAGCAGTAACAGGCGAGATAACCAAAGATTCAAAAGTGGAGCAGAGTTTCACCATGGAAAACGTGAGCTTTTCCGGGATCCGTCTTACTTTTGCCACTTATGACAGAAAAAACAGTTCGCATTTAAATATTCAGCTGAAAAACAGAGAAACGGGGATCGTGCTTGGAAACTGGGATCTTTCCAGTGGAGATTTAAAGGATAATACTCCGGTGGAACTGGTTTTGAAAAATACGGTTGATGTAAAAGAAAAAGAATCATATATTTTAACTATTGCGTCTCTTGATGCGGCTGCAGGAAATGCAGTTACGGTATACCAGTCGGATAAATCCGTAAAAGGGCAGCAGTTAATTGTGGGCAGAGAGAAAAAAGAAGGAAGCCTGCATGTGATCTTTACTTATGGAAACCAGTCTTATCTGAGGGTTTATTTTGTGGGAATCACCGTTGTACTTTTTGCAATGCTGGTTTTGACCTGGTTCTTGGGATACGGCATGAAATGGGAGGCACACAGGCTGTTTCTGCTAATGGGAATCTGCCTTGGGGTGCTCTATATCTTTATTCTTCCGCCGTATTCTACGCCGGACGAACAGGCGCATATCTATACTGCCTATGCATATTCCAACAGCTTAATGGGAAAAGAAGCGGTGAATGAAGAAGGCAACACCATCGCCAGAGAAGAAGACCTGTTAATGGGAGTTCTGGAGAAACGTCCGGATACGGAGACCTATGGAATGGTGGCTGATCATCTCTTTGATACGGCAAGCAAAAAGGAAATGTCTGCATTTCCCGGCGGTCCATTGTCCGGTGTTCCGGCATTCGTATATACGCCCCAGATTATAGGGATTTCCCTTGCGCGTCTGCTGAATATAGGGAATGTGGGAATGCTGATGATTGGAAGGCTGTTTGCATTAGCTTTTTACCTGACTTGCGGATATTTTGCAGTGAAGAAGATGCCCTTTGCAAAAGTGCTGATGCTCACCGTTTTACTGCTGCCGATTTCACTGGAATTGGGAGGATCTTTTTCTTACGATTCCTTTATTATCGGAGTCTGTGCCTGGTTCACCGGACATTGCCTCTACCTTGCCTATGAAAAGGACAAGGTTCTGCGCTCAGACTGGATATTGTTAATTGTCCTGGCTGTTTTAATGTCACCCTGCAAGATCGTCTATGTGCTTTTATGCCTGCTGGTACTCTTGATTCCGGTTAAAAAATCTGCAACCAGAATTGGCTGTATACTGGGAAGGCTAAGCGTATGTGCGGGGGGACTGCTGTCCCTGGCGGTGGTCCGCCTTGTTACCATGACAGAATATTTGAGCAGACAGGAAAATACCCTGTCTTATATAGAAACTTCCGGGTACACTCTAAGTGGGTTGTTATCACAGCCCCTTACCATCATCCAGATGTATTATGAGTCCTTTCGGAAATACGCGGATTTTTATTTTGAAACAATGATGGGCGGGCAATTAGGCTGGCTGGATATTCAAATATCCGATGTTCTGATATATGCACTGGCGATTATATTGGTCCTGGCTGTACTTGCAAAGGAAAAAGAACCGTTTTACCTGGAAAAAAAGGATAAGTGGATTATGGCTCTGATCAGTGCAGGCGTGATTGGTGCGCTGATGATGGTATTTTTATTAACCTGGACGCCATATGGTTCTAAAGTTATTGAAGGAACCCAGGGAAGGTATTTCCTTCCGGTGCTGCCGCTTGTGGTGCTGCTGCTGCGAAACAGGAACCTGACCCTGAAAAAGGGCATTCAGATGAATCTGATCATGAGCGTTGGACTGATACAGTTTATGGTAGTCTGGGAAATATTCCAGAAAGTGATAACCAGATAAATATAGATGTACATGAAAATAAAAGGAGAATAAAAACATGAAAATTTTAGTAACAGGATGTAATGGACAATTAGGAAGAGCAATTAATCAGCAGTATGCAGGCGATACCGATGTGGAAATGATTAATACGGATGTATTCCAGCCGGATGTAATGGAACTGGACATAACCAACATAAACAAGGTTCTGTCTGTGATCCTGGAAGTAAAGCCGGATGTTATCATCAACTGTGCGGCTCATACCGCGGTAGATCTCTGTGAATCCCAGCAGGATGCGGCATATCGGATCAACGCCATCGGTCCCAGAAACTTAAGTATTGCAGCCGCAAAAGTTGGAGCGAAAATGGTTCATGTTTCTACGGACTATGTGTTTGAAGGAAACGGAACAAAACCATATATGGAATTTGACACACCCAATCCCCAGGGGATGTACGGTGCGACAAAACTGGCGGGAGAACAGTTTGTTCAGCAGTTTGCGAAAGACTACTTCATTATCCGTACTGCATGGCTCTATGGAGAAGGCAAAAATTTCGTGAAAACCATGCTTCGTCTTGCTGAGACTAACGATACGGTAAGGGTTGTGGGTGACCAGTATGGCACGCCTACCAGCGCGGTAGAACTGGCGAAAGCAATTAAATACCTCATTCCAACCTCCAATTATGGAATTTTCCACGGAACCTGCGAGGGCATGTGCAGCTGGGCAGATTTTGCAAAAGAAATTTTCCGCCAGGCAGGCAAAGATACAAAGGTGGATTATATTACAACTGCAGAATACCCCACGCCGGCGGTACGACCGGCTTATTCCGTACTGGAAAACTATATGTTAAAGCTCACAACTGATTTTAGCTTTGCATCCTGGGAAGATGCCCTGGCTGCTTATATGAAAACACTGTAATTATTCCTAACAGGACGGTTTACAAAATACTTTTATGAAAAAAGAAAAAGGTGGTAGGACGTGTATCTGATAAAAGCCTTGCTCATCCTCCTGTGGTTTGCGGTGGTTCCGGTGTGCATCGGTATGCTGTTTACCCGGGCGGAAGACAGAGAAAAAAATAGTTTAAAAATGGCAGCGCTGTATGGTTATATAACTATGTTTGCCGTGTTTGAAGTGCTGGCGCTGCCCCTGATCTTTGCAGAGGTCAGCTTTCATGTACTGATGTATGTCTATGGCGGAAGTATGCTGATCCTTGCAGTTATTTCGATTGTATTAAATGTAAGAAGAACGAAAGAGATGGCTGCATTCCAGTGGAAAGGCATGAAAGAAACGCCCTGGTCTGTCTATCTTGCGCTGATTCTCATTGCAGTGCAGATAGGAGCATACCTGATTTTCAGGCTGGATGATCTGGATGATGCTTTCTATGTGGCAACGGCGACCACTACTGTGCATACAAATGGGATGTTTCGTTTTGACGCTTATACGGGAGATCTGCTAAAGAGCCTTCCATCCCGTTATGTTCTTTCGCCCTTTCCGATTTTTCTGGCGTTTATCAGTGAAAGCGTGCAGATGCATCCGGCGATCGTTGCACATACAATTATGCCTGTATTTTTTGTACCTCTGGCATACATCGTATATTCCCTTCTGGGTCAGAAATTATTTTCGGGAGACCGTAAGGCCAGTGGAATATTCCTGTGTTTCCTTTCTGTAATACACCTGTTTTCCTATTATTCGGTATATACCCAGGGGACATTTATGCTGGTGCGGATCTGGCAGGGTAAAGCGGTACTGGCGGCAATTCTGCTTCCGGCGCTTTTCTATCTGTGTATCCGACTGCTGAAGGAAAAAGGAAGTCTGCGGGAATGGTCTTTACTGTTTGGTATTCTGCTTTCCTGCTGTCTGGTTTCATCTATGGGAATCATGCTGGCACCGATTATGGTGGGGATCTTCGCGATTCTGTACGGAATAGGCGGCAAAGATCCGGGAAAATTTATAAAAGCTGTCATATGCTGCATTCCCTGCCTGATCTGTGCGGGAATGTATCTGCTGATACGTTAGGAGGCTGTATACATGCTGGAGATATTTGGATTGACATTAGAACGATACAGGATGTATGTGGCTGACAGCATGCATGTGGGATTATTTCTTGCAGCAATTATCTACATTGCCTGTAGCAAAGCGGAAAAAGAAAATAAAAAATTATTTGTGGGTTATGCGGTTACGTTTGGTTTTATCTATTTTTGCCCGCTGACTGCCAAAATTATTATGGACTACTGTGTGGGAAGAGATGTTTACTGGAGAATGTTCTGGCTGCTGCCCATTCCCCTTGTTCTGGCATATGCAGGGGTTAGAGCCTGGTATTCACAGGATACCAAATTGAAAAGAGGGGTTATGTTTGTGGCTTTGATGGGAGTTCTGGCTGTGGCCGGGAATTTCGTCTATGTACCTGGAACCGTTCTTCATAAGACTGAGAATCTGCAGAAGCTGCCATCGGCGGCAAATGCGGTCAGCGATATTATCGTGAAGAACCGGAGTGTTGGTGAGACGGTGAAAGCGGTGGTTCCCGATGATCTGGCGGGCTATATACGCCAGTACGATGCCAGTATTGGTCTGGCATACGGCAGAAAGGGAAAATTCAGCAAGAGAGACCGAAAGATGCATGAACAGATGATAGCGGAAAATCCCAATTTCAGGATCATAATCAGGCAGGCGAGAAAAGCCGGATGCAATTATCTGGTATATTATGACACGGCGGATTCCAAAAAGAAAATAGAATCCAGAAACTTTAAGGAAATTGGACAGACCAATGGTTATATAATCTATAAGGATACTGCACCGTTACCGCCGAAAGAAGAGACAGGGAATAACAGTACTACCTAAGATTGCCACGTCTTTTTTGTTGTATTTTTGTAAAATTTGTTGTAATATAGAGTCTGGTAATGAAGTATCGGTATAAGGAACCATTGAAAAATAAAGAGGGGTAAATATTAGTGGAGAGAAGAGAACAATATAAAAGAGTCATCATGTTTTTTGCTTCTGCGCTTATTCTGGCAGTACAGACAGCAATATATGCATATGTCTGGTTTTCCTATTATGACTCCAGAGGGGTTATCCGCACGACGTTTGTAAGGGGTAACTGGGTAGTTGTGGGAATGTATGCACTGATGCTGTTTTTCTTCTACAAGTTGTACGGGGGATTCAAGGTTGGATATTTAAGGGTGCTTGATGTACTCTACTCCCAGATTGCTTCCGTATTATGTGTGAACGGAATAACCTATCTGCAGATGGCATTGATTGGGCGCTGGACTTTAGGGGCACATATACTGCCCATGTTCTATGTTACGGCTATCGATCTGGTGATCGTCGTATTGTGGGTGCTTATGATGCGCTGGATTTATGTGCATATATACCCGCCGAGGAAGATGCTGCTCATTTACGGAGAAAAAAATCCAAAAGATCTGATCCGCAAGATTTCCTCGAGAGAAGATAAATATGATATCTGCGAGTCCATCCATTTAGGTGACGGCATGGATAAGCTGAAAAGCAAAATTGACTGTTACAAGGCAGTAATTCTGGGAGATATGCCTTCCCATGAAAGAAATCTGCTGTTAAAATACTGTTTTGAAAAAGATATCCGGTGTTACTGTATTCCAAAGATATCGGATGTTATGATTATGAGCTCAGACAGCATCCATCTGTTTGATACACCGCTTCTGCTGTTTCGTAACAGAGGCCTTACCATTGAACAGAAGATGGCAAAGCGGCTCACCGACCTTATCATATCCGGTATTGGCGTGGTAATCGCATCACCGTTTATGCTGGTTATAGCACTATTAATCAAGTGTTACGACAGAGGTCCTGTATTCTATCGCCAGGAGCGCCTGACGGAGCGCGGCAGGACATTTTATGTACTGAAGTTTCGAAGCATGAGAGTAGACTCTGAGAAAGAGGGAGCGCGTCTTGCCATGAAGCAGGACAACAGAGTTACACCGGTTGGAAGGGTGCTGCGCAATATTCATTTCGATGAGCTGCCTCAGCTGTTTAATATTTTGAAAGGGGATATGTCTCTGGTAGGACCAAGGCCGGAGCGTCCGCAGATTACAAAGGAATACAAAGAAAAGATTCCGGAGTTCGATTACCGGTTAAAGGTAAAGGCCGGACTCACCGGATATGCACAGGTGTATGGTAAGTATAATACCACTCCCTACGATAAGCTGAAACTGGATTTAGCGTATATAGAAAATTATACCTATCTTTTGGACTGGAAGCTTATGCTGATGACAGTAAAAATTCTCTTTCAGAAAGAAAATACGGAAGGAGTAGAGGCATGGCAGGTGACAGCGGCGACAAAAGAGGAAGAAGCAAAAAAAGAGAACAAATAGAAAAGAAAGATGCGAAACAGTTACAGCAAATAAGTAAATACTCTGTTTTGATGTCTGTTTATAAAAAGGAAGAGCCGGCGTTTTTAAAAGCGGCGATTTCCAGCATGATGGAGCAGACGGTACTGCCGGACCAGTTTGTGCTGGTCTGTGACGGACCGTTAACAGAAGCATTAGATGAAGTAGTGGAACATTTCCAGGAGCAACATCCGGAGGTGTTCCTTGTTGTACGTTTAAAGGAATGCGGAGGGCTGGGACCTGCGCTGCAGATCGGAATTAAGCATTGCAGGAATGAACTGATCGCCCGTATGGACAGTGATGATATCAGCCGGTGTGACCGCTGTGAGAAGCAGCTATTTATATTTCATAAAAAACAGGTGGATATGGTTGGCGGGATTATCGAGGAATTTGCAAGTGATGTTCATGAGATCTCAGGGAAGAGAGTTACACCCAGAACCAATGAAGCTATCTTAAAGTGTGCAGGCAGAAGGAATCCGTTTAACCACGTAACGATGATGTACCGTAAGAGTGCGGTGACAGGAGCCGGCGGATACCAGGACTTCCCATATTTTGAAGATTATTACCTCTGGGCGCGGATGTTGAAAAATGGCGCGGTTGGATATAATATACAGGAACCATTGGTTTATGTGCGGACCGGTGAAAGCATGTTTGCCAGAAGGGGCGGCATGGCGTATGCAAAACTTGCCGTAAAATTTCGCTGGTATTTAAAGAAGAACGGGCTGTCCACCTGGATTGATTTTGTAGTTTCGGCAGGCGGGCAGGTTCTCATCTGTATTATGCCCAATGGCTTCCGGAAAAAATTCTACGAAGTAATTTTAAGAAAGACAAAATAGGAGCGTTTATGGTTAAAGGAAGAGCAAAGCGGAAAATATATTTTGCCGGAGGATCCGTGTTATCGGCAGTGAATAAAATAATTCCCAAAAATAAAAAGAAAATTCTGATCTTCTGTAAAGGAGAACTTTACGATAACAGCGAAACACTGTTTGGCTATCTGATGAGTCATAAATTTTATGAAAAATATGAGATTGTCTGTGCGGTTGGGAAACCACAGGATTATCAGAAACTGGTGAGAAAAAATGTGCGGTTTGTGAATCTGGCGGGAAGCTTAAAGGAAATCATGACCGCAGGATTTATTTTTTACCATGGGGAAATACTGGCGATTATGCCGACCAAAGACCAGGTGTCTATCGACTACTGGCATGGGACCCCCTTAAAAAAGATCAATCATATGCTGGAGGACAAGCTTGGGGATTACCACTATGATTTTTTCACGTACTTAACAGCACCAAGTGAAATGTTCCGCCCGATTATGGCGGAGGCATTTGACTGTAAACTGAATCAGGTAATCATTGCCGGTCATCCCAGAAATGATGATCTGTTTTCGAAAAAAGATGAATTTCATAAGCTGGACATTGTAAAAGAAGATTATAACAAGGTATTTGCATGGATGCCCACTTACCGCATTTCACATGATAAACTGATTATGGATTCCAGTGAGGATTTCGTGAAAAATGCCGGGATTCCCCTGTTCCATACAGCAGAGAGCTTTACAAAGTTAAATGCTTATATGGAGGCGCAGAACAGCCTTCTTCTGATCAAACTTCATCCGGCACAGAATCTGGAGGCGCTGGCGGTTAAAGATATGAGCAATATTAAAATTTTGACTAACGCTTATCTGGATCAGAAAAGAGTCCGGTTATACCGTCTGTTAAAAGACACAGATGCTTTGATAACAGATTATTCCTCGGTTTATTTTGACTATTTACTGCTGGATAAACCGGAGGCTTTTATCGTAGAGGATATGAAAGAGTACGGAAGCCACAGAGGATTTGTAGTGGACAATCCCCTGGATTATATGCCGGGTGAGATTATTGAAAGCCAGGAAGGTTTCTATAAATTTTTAGAAAATTGTATGGAAGGCAGAGATGCCTATAAAGATAAACGCCGGGAAATCAATGACAAGGTAAATCATTACAAAGGCGGGGGAAACTGTCAAAGACTGTTGAAATTTGCAGGAATCAGCAAATAAGAGTGTGGTAAGACAGGCTTTAGTGCGTTTTGAACAGGAAAGTAAAAGAGGAACCCATGAAAAAAGAAATACTGAAAATGCTAAGTGCCAATCCGGCTGTAAGGGAAGCCTGTGTAAGGCTGCGCAGTTTTTACCGGAGGACGCGGAATAAACTGGAGTATGAAAATCGATATGCAACCCAGGAAAAATTGATTTTATTTGAATCATACAAGGGCAGGAGTTACAGCTGCAGTCCCAAGGCGGTATATGAAGAGATGATCCGGGACAGCAGGTACGATGACTATAAGAAAGTATGGGCTTTTGAAGATCCGGAGTGTTACCGGGAATTGGCAGAACGGAAAGATACCATTGTAATCCGCCATAGAAGCAAGAAGTATTTCCGTTATGCGGCTTCAGCGAAATACTGGGTGACAAACAGCAGAATGCTGGATGAAATTCAGAAAAAAAAGGATCAGGTCTATATCCAGTGCTGGCATGGCACTCCCCTTAAGCGGTTGGGATTTGATGTTAAGGTGCATAAGGGTGGAGCCCAGGAAGAACGGGAACTGAACAGGGAGTATGAATACGATGCGATGAAATATGATTATATAATTTCACCGTCCCCATTTTATACAGAAAAGATTACCTCCGCATTTAACCTGAAAGCCCTTGGAAAAGAGCATATATTTGTAGAAAAAGGATATCCCAGAAATGATTTTCTTTATCAGTATACAGAGGAACAGGCAGAAGCTATTAAGCGGAAACTGCGCATCCCCCAGGGGAAAAAGGTGATTTTGTACGCACCTACCTGGCGTGACAGCATGCAGGAGGTGGGCGTTGGCTGTACCTACAGTCTGGGACTGGATTTTGCGGTTCTCCAGGAACGATTCCAGGAGGAATGCGTCATCTTGTTTCGGACCCACTACTTCATCAAAAATGTTATTGATCTGAAACAGTATGACGGATTTGTAATCGATGTTTCGGAATATGGGGATATTAATGATCTGTACATTGTCAGCGATCTGCTTATGACGGATTATTCCAGTGTCTTTTTTGATTACGCCAACCTGAAACGACCAATCATTTACTATATGTATGATTTTGAACAATATAAAAACGAGATGCGGGACTTCTATATTGATATCGATACCCTGCCTGGGAAAATTATAAAGTCAGAAGATGAATTGCCCGGTGCTATCCGGGAAGCCATGGAAGAATTCCAATATGATGAAAACTACAGACATTTTAATGAAATATACAATCCCCACAGCGGAGAAAATGCAAGCCGCGCCGTGCTGGAAACCTGTATTAAATCCTGAGCGTAACAGCTTCCAAGCTAGTCGCAGCCCACTGCGCCGTCGATTCACAGACGCACACCTGACGCAGATATCAGACATTATATATCGACGTATTTACGCTGGGAGCCACTAGCCGGGAGTTGCGCCGGGAAATGTTGTATGATATAATATCTGGAATGTCTGGATTGTTTTGGAAATCTTAAGACTTACCGTTAGATGAAGTGAAACGTTGAAAGAAAAAAAGAATTAGAAAGGAAGCCACACTGTGATTCTTTCAACCTGTTTTATTGTGGCGGTACCGTAGTTTAACCTGCGGTATGCGATGGGCATAAAGATGAAAAAAATTATAACCTACGGAACATATGATTTACTCCACTATGGACATGTGAATCTGCTTCAGAGAGCCAAAGCGCTTGGAGACTACCTGATTGTAGCTTTGTCTACAGATGAATTTAACTGGGATGAAAAACAAAAAAAATGCTATTTTCCATACAGTGAAAGAAAAAGGCTGCTGGAGTCAATCCGCTATGTAGATCTGGTAATCCCCGAGAATTCCTGGGACCAGAAGATCAGCGATGTGAAAGAATTTAAAGTGGATACGTTTGTAATGGGAGATGACTGGGAGGGAAAGTTTGATTTCCTGAAAGAATACTGCGATGTGGTATATCTGCCCAGAACCCCAGAGATCTCCACTACTCAGATAAAACAGGATTTAAAGAAATAGGAGCCGGAAAATTCATGAAACGATTTATAAGTGATATTAAAAAATTTTATCAATATACCATGTATGCTGCCAGATCGGAGCTGAAATCGGAAGTAGCCAGTTCCTATTTAAACTGGCTGTGGTGGATATTAGACCCGCTGCTTTTTATGATGGTATATACTTTTATTGCCCAGATTGTTTTCAGCAATAAAAAAATAGATTTTTTCCCGATCTATGTATTTATCGGTCTGTCTGTCTGGAATTTCTTTAACAAAGTCGTGATCAGCAGTGTAAGGGTTGTAAAAAGCAATAGTGCAGTAGTTTCAAAGGTTTATGTACCCAAGTATATGCTGATATTAAAAAATATGCTGGTAAATGGATTTAAAATGATGGTTTCTTTTGGACTGGTTATTATCATGATGGTCATCTGGAGAGTACCGTTCAGCTTTAAGATCTTATATTTCTTTCCGCTGATTATAATTTTGTGTCTGTTTACATTCGGGATTAGTGCAATCGTATGCCATTTTGGTGTGTTTATTGAAGATCTGCAGAATATATTAACGGTATTTTTAAAATTGATCTTCTATATGTCAGGTGTGTTTTATGCCATCGATTCCATGAGCCAGATTCCGGTGCCGATTAAGAATCTGCTGCTTAATTTTAACCCTGCTGCATTTATCATGTACTCCCTGCGACGGACAATGCTGTATTCCCAGTTCCCTCATCATAAATTTATGTTAATGTGGCTGGCGGTCGGATTTATTTTGTCTTGCATAGGAGTGCGGGTGATTTACAAATATGAAAACAGTTACGTGAAGGTGATATAGATGAGTGTTGAAAATGCGATTAAGGTGGAAGGTCTTAATATTTCATATAAATGCTTAAATGCATATTCCATCAAAAAGAACTTTTTTAAATTAAAGAAGACAAAAACGGAAGTTCATGAGGCGGTAAAAAATGTTTCATTTCAGGTACGGGAAGGAGAAATTCTCGGGATTGTAGGGAAGAACGGCAGCGGTAAATCCACAATGCTCCGTGCTATCGCAGGAATATTTTCACCGGATGCTGGAACAATTGACCTCTATGGGCATTCCGTATCCCTTCTGTCCATTGGAGTCGGTTTCCAGAAAAGCCTGTCCGGTAAGGAAAATATTATGCTTTCCGGAATGCTCCTTGGCTTCTCAGAGGAAGAAGTGCGCAGACAGATGCCGGAAATCATAGAATTTGCGGGACTGGGCAAGTTTATCAACATGCCGGTTAAGACCTATTCCAGCGGTATGTATTCCAAGCTTGCGTTTTCCATTACGGCTATTTTAAAGACCGATATTATGTTGATAGACGAGGTTTTAAGTGTCGGTGATGCAAAATTTAAAAAGAAGAGTTACCGCAAGATGAAAGAGCTGATCAGTGAAAAGGATCGGACTGTTGTAATTGTTTCTCATAATAACGATACGCTTCGTTCCTTGTGCGACCGGATTCTCTGGCTGCATGACGGAGAAGTGAAGATGCTTGGGACTGCAGAAGAAGTACTTCCGGTGTATGAAGAATTTATGCAGTAGACCAAAGCGCGTCTAACGAAATTATGATGATAACATCGCGGGAGCCGGGGGTATCCCGGCAGCTGCCAAATGGATCTGCAAGGATTGCCATTTGGATTGCTGTCCGCTGGAATAAAAGCAGGAGGCATGTGCATGTCAAAGAACAAAAGTTTAGCAGGTAGACTGCATGGTAAAATCAAAAGAACTCTGAAAAAGTGCAGCAACAATCATCCGGCGGTATTAAAATTCTACCGGAAATATGTGTATCTGATGCGGAGGCTGAAATGTACCTGGTATGGTATGAAGACGCCTACAGACAGTCATATGGTTATCTTTACCGGATTTTTCGGTTCCCAGTATGGAGACAGTCCAAGAGCACTTTATGAGGCGATGCTAAAGGATGAGGCATACAGGGATTTTCAATTTGTATGGGTGTTTAAGAATACAAAGAACTTTGAGTTTCTAAAAGAGAACAGGAATACGTTCATTACGAAGGTACGTTCCAAAAAGTATTATGAATATCATGCGAAGGCCAAATACTGGGTATGCAACGCCTCAGTAACGAATTATCTCTATCCGAAAAAGGATCAGGTTGTCATTCAGACATGGCATGGAACGCCTTTAAAAAGGCTGGGACTGGATATTGAATTTGACAGTGATAAAAAACGTACACTGAAGGAAAACTATAATAAATATAAGCAGCATGTGAGGAAGCTGGATTATTTTCTGTCCCCTTCCAAGTTTGCAAGTGAAAAATTTGATACTTCTTTTGGAATTTCCAAATTTGGCAAAGAAGGAATCCTTCTGGAAACCGGATATCCCAGGAATGATTTCCTTTTCACCCACACCAGTGAGGATGTGGAACGATTAAAAGAACTCTTCCACATTGGTAAAGATAAAAAGGCGATCCTCTATGTTCCTACCTGGAGAGATAACCAGTATGTGGAAGGGCAGGGATATCTCTATCAGCAGCACGTGGATCTGGATGCCCTGGTGGAGAAGCTGGGAGACGAATACGTGATCTTATTCCGAACCCACCATCTGAATAAATTTACGGGAGAATACCGCTATCCGGAAAGAATCGTGGATGTATCGGAACACAATGACATCAATGAACTGTACGTAGTCAGTGATATGCTGATAACCGACTATTCCAGCGCATTTTTCGATTTTGCCAATCTGAAAAGACCGGTATTATTCTACATGTATGATCTGGACGAGTATATGAATCAGATCCGTGGCTTTTATCTGGATCTGAAAGAACTTCCGGGACCGATTATCCAGGAAGAGAACAAACTTGCACAATCGATTACAGACCTGTTCGCAGACTTTACCGTGGATGAAAAGTATCAGGCATTTAACCGGAAATTTAATTATCTGGACGGACCGGATACCAGCAAGAAAGTATTGGATATCTGTATTCCGGCTAAGCAGTAATTACAGCCAGACAGTACTAATAACATGTACTAGGAATTTAAGATTCGATAAATGGCAGGAATAAATTAAAAAATAGTCAAAGCATGTATTTTAAAGAAATTAATAGAAGTCAGAGGTGTAATATGGGATTCACAGAAAAACTGAAAGTCGGCATTGGCTGGCGCGTGAGAAAGGTAATTAAAGTTATAAAAAAAGGTTTTCGGCAAATTAAAAAGTTTTTAAAACTGGTATTTAAGAAAACAAAAGAAGGTTACTTTCGATTATCCGGTGTATTTCGCGGCAGAGGTATCTGTCTGTTGGCAAACAGTAAGCGTTTAAAGTCCTATAAGGATAAGCACAAAGGGGAGCGCTGCTTTCTGGTAGGCAATGGTCCAAGCTTAACCAGCAGTGATCTGGATCTGATCAAAGATGAGACGACGATTGGCTGTAACATGGTTTATAAAATATTTAACCAGACGAAGTGGAGACCCACATATCATTGCCTGATCGATGTAATGTTTGCGAAAAATCTGTCAGAAGAGATCGCAGAACATGTGGAGGCACCTTTCTTTGTGAATCTGACTGCTTACCACTATATGAAAAAGAGACCGAAGGACAGCACCTATGTCTACAATGTGGCAAAAGAACCCTATAAGATCAGCGATAATTTCCTCTCTTATTATGTTCCGTCAGGTGCTACCGTTATGTCCTTTATGATAGAACTGGCTATTTACATGGGATTTAAAGAGATTTATCTCATCGGTGTGGACTGTACCTCCAGTCTGGCTAAAGACAGCCATTTTATTAAAGATTATCTGAGCGATGATATGAAACAGATGGATGTAAAGCGGATTGAGAACCGGTTGAAAGCACAGGATCTGACCAAAGAAGAAGTTTCTGAATATTACAGGCAGAAAGCAATTTTTGCTTATAATAAATTAAATGATTTTGCAAATGAGAGAGATGTCAAGATTTACAATGCAACCAGAGGAGGCGCTCTGGAGTCATATGAACGTGTAAACCTGGATGACATAATAGGAGGCGTGAACGCATGAAAGTAGTAGGAGTAATACCATCGAGATACAAATCAAGCAGATTTCCGGGAAAACCATTGGCGGATCTTCACGGCAAGCCAATGATCTGGTGGGTATATCAGCAGGTAAGCAAGGTAAGCAACTTCGATGAAGTATATGTGGCAACTGACAATCAGGAAATTTATGACGTCTGCACCGGTTATGGATTCAAGGTACTGATGACAAGCGAAAAGCACACCAATCCCACAGAGCGGACACATGAAGTATCCGATAAGATTCCGGCAGATATCTATGTGTTTATCGGCGGAGACGAACCGTTAATCGAAGCCCAGGCAATTGAAAAAGTAGTGGAAACGGCAAAAAATACGCCGGGATTCTTCGTTGCCAATGCAATGACCACCATTAAAACAGGACCGGAAGTCATCGATTTTACGAACATTAAAATGATAGCAAATGAAGCAGGTGACGGACTCTATACATCCAGAAGCCCCCTCCCATATCCAAAAGGAAGCCTGGAATTCGATTATAAAAAATTTGTTGGAATCTGTGCATTTACAAAGGAAGCACTGGATTTCTTTGTAACCACCCCACAGAGCATGCTGGAGAAAGTGGAAGAGTGCGACCTGATCCGCTACATTGAACATCACAAAAATGTAAAATTTGTGGATGTAGACTGCAGAACGGTGTCTGTGGATACACCAAAGGACCTGGAAATGGTAAAAGACTTAATGGTTGCAGAAGGAATCGCAGAATAGGAGTTTTTATGTATAAAGCAGTAATATTTGACCTGGACGGAACTCTGCTGGATACTTCCGCAGGTGTATTAAAAAGTGTGGACTATACCATTGATAAGATGGGTTACAGCCCCCTTGAAAATGAAGTAAAACGCACCTTTATTGGACCGCCGATTAAGAAATCACTGATGAAACAGTATGGATTATCAGAAGAAGAAGCTGACCGTGCAACGGAAATTTTCCGGGACCGGTATAAAAATCATGATCTGTTTTTGGCAAAAGCGTATGACGGCATCTATGATTTGCTGAAAGCTCTGCGGGCAAATGGCTATAAAATTGGGGTTGCTACCTTAAAAAGAGAGGATTATGCAATCGAGATATTAGAGCATTTCAATATCGCGGAACACTGTGATGTGATCTGCGGCTCCGATTTTGCCAGCAAAATGACAAAAAAGGATGTACTTATGCGCTGCGAATCCCTCATGGGGCTTGCCTTTTCAAAGGAAGGCATTCTCATTGGGGACACAACTTCCGATGCAGTGGGAGCTTTTGAAGCAGGGGTTGACTTTATGGCAGTCACATTTGGCTTTGGATTTCGAACTGACGGAGATGTAAAAGAGCATCCCCATGTGTTTACGGCGGATACGGTAGAGGATATAAGAGCGTTTTTTGGTATATAGAACCTCGCAGACAGACATGCTTTTTCCAAAGGATGTCTGTTTGCGGGGTTTTTTAAACAGGCACTATAGTCTATAATAAAAGGGAGATTAAGAGAATGGATAAAAAAGTACTGATTTCAATCATCATACCGGTTTATAATGTGGAGAAATATTTGAGAAGATGTCTGGATTCTGCTGTGGGCCAGACCATGAAAGACATAGAGGTAGTGGCAATTGACGATGGATCTACCGATAGTTCCGGCGTCATTTTGGATGAATACAAAAAGAAATATCCGGAGCTTATGCAGGTGCTTCATACAGAAAACCACGGACAGGGAATTGCAAGAAATCTGGCAATAAAGGAAGCAAAAGGTACATATCTTGCATTCTGTGATGCGGATGACTACATGATAGAGAACTCTCTGGAGCGCATGTATGCACGTGCCCAAAAAGAAAATTGTGAACTGATCTATGGAGCTTCTTACCGGGTAAGGGGTAACGGAAAGTATCTGCTGGGATTGCTGCCCGGTCCGGTTACCAAAGAAAGCATGCTTCTGGATATCACACCGTTTACGCTGTGGAGTCTTCTGGTAAAAAAAGAACTCTGGGAGAAAACGGGTGGAACTGCAGACATGATCTACCAGGATGTAGCCTATATTCCGGTTCTGATCGCAGCAGCAGCAAAAGTTGGATATGAGCCATCACCTGTTTATTACTGGATGGATCGGGAAGATTCCACCGTGCACCGCACAAAAGAAAGAAAAATTTTGGATTTTGTAAAAGCTGCAAAAATGGCAATCGGAAATATAGATGCCAAATACCGTAATGAAATTGTAATGAATATGGCAGAAAAGACCATTGATAAATCCAAAGCAATGTGGTATTTTGGGGATGAGTTCTTTTCGTATTTTAAGTCACTTGCACCAATGATTGAAAAGAATCCATGCTATCTGGCAAATCCGGACAAATATAAGGAAATTACCTATTATTTAGGATTGACAGAGCAGGCAGTCCCAAAGAAAATTTATCTGGACGGATTTTCCCAGGAAATCACATCCCAGCAGGCCGCAGAAGTGGCAAAGCAGGCCTTTCGTGAAGAGGGGGAGGCAGTTGTGTTAAGCCCAAAGAACTGTGATGTGCAGGAAAATCAGATGATAGAGCAGGCATTTTTACAAAAGAATTATAAACTGGCAGCCGGATATTTCGCACTGAAAAGAATCTATGCAGAAGGCGGTATATATCTGGGCTCCAATATGAAAATAAACGGACCATTTGACTGTATGCGCAGTTATCCGGCGTTCTTCAGTTTCTTAGATGAAACGCATTTTTCGGATAAAGTATTCGGTGCAGCAAAAGGGAATGAAGTTATAAAAGAAATTATGAATGGGCTGGTAAATAGTAAGACTCAGACTGAAGCAGACCCTGTGAGACAGATTGAGAGCGTGCTAAAAGGCAAGTACGGGGTAGAGATGAACGGAAGAACAACCTACTCCAAATATCCGTTTGTACTGTTGTCACCACTGGCGGTAATGACTCCTGTCAGCGGAACCGTAATCGATCTGTGTCAGTGCACCCAGTTTGATATGAACCCCAAAGAATTATTTACAATTCCGAAATCCACTCTTGCCGGGATTGCAAATTATCCCGTACCTTGGCAGGGGACTCAGATCAAGAACTGGAAGTTTAAGTATGGGGAGTCGAAAAAGCAGTGTGAAGAGCTTCGTAAAAAGTATAAGAAATGTACAGCGGAACTGAAAGATATAAAGAATACAGATGAATACCGGGTAGGCAATGCGTTGAAAAAGAATGGATTAGGCAGACTGATTATGCGCATGTGTTTAAAATTACTGGGCAGTAAATAGCTTCTTTTTATAAAATCTGGCAGCAGAGTGAATGCTGTAATAACGAAAAAGTAAATGATTTGGACACAATAAATAACTACGCGCTGCAGGGGCGTTCGGCTTACCGAAACGAAAATACTTCACAAAATGCAAATTTACCTGTATAATAAGTGCTGAATGCAGTAACTTATATTGGATTATATGGAAATTTACATCAAAATTTGTTGGTACACCAATAAGTTTTGAAGAACAGGAGAATAAAAAATGAATAATATAAAATTGTTAGATTGTACTTTACGTGACGGTGGTTATGTCAACGACTGGAATTTCGGACACGACAATATCGTAAGTTTATTTGAAAGACTGGTCAGCACAAATGTAGATATGATTGAAGTCGGATTCTTAGATGAAAGAGAGAAGTTTAATATTGATCGTACCATCATGCCGGATACGGACTGTGTGGGGAAAATCTTTGGCGGTCTTGACAGAAGACAGGCTATGGTAGTTGGTATGATCGATTTTGGTACCTGCGGCATTGAAAATTTGTCCCCTTGTAAAGACAGCTATCTGGACGGTATTCGTGTAATCTTTAAAAAACATTTAATGCATGAAGCAATTGCTTTCTGCCGCCAGGTGAAAGATCTGGGCTATCAGGTATTTACCCAGGCAGTTTCCATTACAAGTTATTCGGACAGAGAGATGCTGGATCTGATCGATCTTGTAAACGAATTAAAACCCTATGCAGTATCTATTGTAGATACCTATGGACTGCTTCATCAGGAACATCTGATGCATTATTTTGAATTATTAGACCACAACCTCGTACCGGAAATCGGTGTGGGATATCATTCCCATAACAACTTTCAGCTGGCATATTCCAACTGTATGGAAGTACTGAAGGCGCATACGGACCGTATGGTAGTCGTAGATGCAACTCTTTACGGTATGGGGAAAAGTGCGGGAAATGCACCAATGGAATTGCTCTCCATGTACCTGAATACTAACTGCGGAAAGAATTACGATATCAGCCAGATGTTAGAAGCTATTGACATCAACATCATGAACATTTATGAAAAGAGTCCATGGGGATATAATCTTTTCTTCTATCTGTCAGCATCTAATAACTGTCATCCAAGTTATGTAAAATATTTAATGGACAAGCACACCTTATCTCTGAAGTCCTTAAATGAAATACTGAACAGCATTGAATTTGAAAAGAAATTATTATACGATCAGAAGTATATCGAACATCTGTACAATCAATATCAGAACGCAGAATGCAATGATGTAAGTGATCTGGCAAAACTGGAAGAACAGTTAGCAGGAAAGAAAATTCTCTTAGTTGGACCAGGAAAGAATGTACAGGCCCAGGAAGAAAAAATCAAAGCTTATATAGACGAAAATCATCCGGTTGTGATATCCACAAATTATATACCGGGAGCCCTGATGGTGGATTATGTATTCTTAAGCAACTCAAGGAGATACGTTCAGTTGAACAGCGTCATCACAGAATATAAGAACCGTGATACCAAAGTCATTGCCACATCTAATGTGACCAATACCAAGGGAAGCTTTGACTATACGCTAAATTACAGTTCTCTTGTGGATGAAGATGCGGAGATCATTGATAATGCATTTATCATGCTTCTGAAAACATTGATGAAAGTAAAAGTGGAAAACGTGGCTTGTGCCGGCTTTGATGGTTACTCACCGATTGAAGATAACTATTACAATTCCAGCATGGAGTACCGGATCGAGAAAGAGAAGTCTAATAGTATGAACCAGTATGTGGTTGACTGCCTTAAGAAGATGGAAGATAAGATTTCGGTGAAATTTATTACAGATACATTCTATGTGAAATAGGTTTTCGCTTTTTTAATTAAAAGCAAGCATTTGGAGACCGCAAATTCGAAATATGAAAAACTTATAAAATGCAGGCAAGAGCTATCGGTGATAAAATTTGACCTGATAGCTCTTTCTATGAAAGATAGATTTTTTAATGTCAATCATACTTTTCTGATCTCGTTATGAAATGAAATATGAAGCAAATATTATGAAAGTATGAACGGAAATGCCTCAGAATGTCAAAATTAGCAAAAAATATGTAAAAAATAACCTTATATAGGGTGGTAAATTTTTAAAACATATGATATAATTTAAACACTATATTGTGAATAATATGCGGAGAAGATAAAATGAAAATAGCAGTTGCAGGAACCGGTTATGTCGGACTTGTCACAGGCGTCTGCCTTGCGAGTAAAGGACACGATGTAACTTGTGTTGATATTGATGAAGAAAAAGTTGAGAAAATGAAAAAGGGGATATCCCCTATCTATGAGCCGGGACTGGATGAATTAATGCAGCAAAGTATGAATCATTTACAGTTTACGACGGATTATGGCGCTGCATATAAAGATGCGGAGGCCATTTTTATTGGCGTGGGAACTCCGGAAAAACAGGATGGTTCCGCAAATTTATCCTATGTTTTTAAAGTGGTAAAACAGATTGCACAATCCGTAGAGAGAGACTGTGTAGTTGTTGTAAAATCTACTGTGCCGATCGGTACCAATGATAAGGTAGAAGCCTATCTGCGGGAGCGCCTGACACATGATGTCAAAGTGGATATCGCATCCAATCCTGAATTCCTTTCTCAGGGAACGGCAGTTCCGGATACCCTTCATGCTTCCCGTATCGTAATCGGTGTGGAAGATGAAAAAGCAGGGGAAGTCTTAAAGAAAGTTTATGAACAGTTCGATGCGCCGGTAATTGTAACAGACCGAAGAAGTGCAGAGATGATTAAATATGCATCCAATGACTTTCTGGCACTGAAGATCTCCTATGTAAACGAAATAGCGAATCTGTGCGAAATCGTGGGTGCAAACATAGAAGATGTTACAAAAGGAATGGGATATGATGCGCGTATCGGCAAAAGGTTCTTAAATTCCGGAATTGGTTACGGCGGCTCCTGTTTTCCAAAAGACACAAAAGCCTTAAGCTGGCTGGCAAGCTTTAATGACAATGAAATAAAGACAATCAGAGCAGCTATTGATGTAAATGAAAACCAGAAATTAAAACTGGTAAAAAAAGCAAAAAAATACTATGAAGACTTTACCGATCTCAATGTGGCAGTACTGGGACTCACCTTTAAGCCTGGAACGGATGATCTGCGTGAAGCAGCATCCCTTGTAAATGTTCCAATCCTTCTGGAAGACGGTGCAAACATAAAAGCCTGGGACCCGGTTGGTACTGAGAATTTCAAAAAGCTCTATCCAAAGAAAGTGGATTATTGTTCAAGCATCGAAGACACCTTAAAAGATGCAGACATCTGCTTTATCTTTACGGAGTGGGACGAAGTAAAGAATTTTGATATTAAGAAGTATGAACAACTCATGAGAAAACCTATCGTATTAGACGGAAGAAATTGTTACTCCTTAGATGTATTTGAAGGCACAAAAATAATTTATAATTCGATTGGACGTAAAACAGTGAATAGTGAGTTAATGTAGGACAAGGAATTACGGATATCCGTTTTTGCAGATATCCGTTTTTTGGGTGGTTGGAAGAAAATGAGAGAACGAAGGAAAGGTTGATAAATAATTATGAAATTGATTATTCAGATTCCATGTTATAATGAAGCACAAACCTTGGAAATAGCACTGAATGACTTGCCAAAGCAAATTGACGGGATTGATGAAATCGAGTATCTGATCATAAATGACGGAAGCCAGGACAATACAGTAGAGGTTGCAAAAAACTGGGGAGTCCATTATGTTGTGAACTTTAAAAGAAACAAAGGGCTTGCAAAAGGCTTTATGGCCGGACTTGATGCCTGTCTTAGGAACGGCGCTGATATTATTGTGAATACTGATGCGGATAATCAGTATTGTGGGGAAGATATTGAAAAGCTGGTAAGACCAATATTAAATGGGGAATCAGATATTGTAATTGGAGAAAGACCAATAGACAAAACCGAACATTTCTCTCCGTTAAAGAAAAGATTGCAGCATTTTGGCAGTTGGGTTGTTCGTAAGGCGTCAAAGACAGATATTCCGGATGCACCTAGCGGATTTCGGGCATATAGCAGGGAAGCTGCTATGCGCATGAATGTTATTAATGAATATACTTATACCTTGGAAACGATTGTTCAGGCTGGTAGAAATAAGATGGCCTGTACATCAGTACCGATTAGGACCAATGGAGAGCTCAGACCATCAAGGCTGTTTAGCAGTATGTTTGGGTATGTGAAGAAGTCTATGCTGACGATTGTGCGGGCTTTTATGATGTATCGGCCGTTGTATTTCTTTACGATAATTGGAAGTATTCTTTCTTTTATAGGCGTTGCAATTGGGATCAGGTTTATTTATTTCTTCGTAATAGATGGAGGACGTGGTCATACACAATCCCTTATTTTAGCAAGCATGATGATTATTTTAGGTGTTATGACGGGAATAGTGGGCTTGCAGGCAGATATCATTTCCGGAAACAGGAAGTTATTAGAGGATATACAATATCATGTGAGAAAGTTGGACTATGACAATGGTAATAAGAAAGTTGCGGATAGTAATGATAAAGATTACGCAGCTGTAAAAGATGATTTAAAAGAAAGGGCGTAATGTTTGCTCATGAACAAACGGATTAAAAAAGACAGCCAAAAGATGAAATCAATTATAATGCATTATATGAAGAAAAATGACATAGAAAGGGCATTAAAGGCAACAACGTTTTATGGCAGATATATGTATCAATTAAATCAATGTTATTGCGATGATTATGTAGAAGAAATAATCTGCAAGGTTGCTCAAAATATTGGGTCTGTAAATCAATTTTTTGAAAAAAAAGCGAATAGCATTTTATTTTATGATGGATTTGGACTTGATAATCGTGGGTTAGCACTTATTTATGTTAAGGCGTTGGTGAATCTTCAGTTTGACATTGTATATGTGACATTCAGCGATAGAAAGAATTTTATACCTGGCATTTCTAAAGAACTGGGGAAAAATAAAAACAATAAAATGATCTTCATTTCTGAAAAAGATATAATACAAAGTATAAAGACGATAAATTGTATTGTGGAAAAAGAAAATGTTTCAAAGATTATATTATACACAACGCCATATGATTTGATTGGAATAACTGCATGTACCGGGCTGGAAGGTCTGCTTGACAGGTATTTGATAAATTTAACTGATCATGCTTTTTGGCTGGGAAAAAGATCCTGTGATTATTTTATTGAATTTAGAGATTATGGTGCATCAGTTTCGTTTTATAAAAGGAAAATTACTGAAGACCGTATAATCAAGTTGCCGTTTTATCCTATGATTGATGATAAGGCTGAGTTTCAGGGGTTTCCATTTCAATGCAGAGATAAGAAAGTTGTATTTTCAGGAGGTTCCCTGTATAAGACATTAGGAGCTGATAATCTATATTACAAAATAGTAAATCACATATTAAAAAGACATTCAGATGTTATATTTTTATATGCAGGTACAGGAGATGGAAGAGAGCTTAAAAAGTTGCAGGAAAAATTTCCGAAAAGAGTATATTGGATACCGGAAAGAAGTGATTTGTTTGCAGTAATGAAAAATGTTACTCTATATCTTAGTACGTATCCAATGATTGGCGGGTTAATGTCACAATATGCAATAGCTGCAAAAACGTTGCCAATAACTCTCATTTACGATGAATGTTCAACAGGTGTTTTGCTACGGCCAGAAGAATTGAATATTGAATTTACTTCAGAAAATGAAATGATAAGTATGGTAGATCATCTTCTGGATGATGATGTTTTTCTGCAACAGCAAATAAATAAAATTGATCATCAATTGATTTTACCTGAAGAGTTTGAAGAACAGTTATTGAGGCTTTTCACTGAGAAAAGGACTAAGTTTCATATAAATAAAGAAGATTTCGATACGTCATCTTTTTTAAATACGTATCTTGAAAGAATAAACTATATGGAATATTGCAAATTATTTGGCATTATGAAAATAAAAGTTATGTGGAGATGGTTTCCTAACTACACCATTACTGGTATAATGGGTAATATAAGGGAAAAAATAAATCATAAATAATTATTGTATAAAGCAATTAGTGAAAGGATTTTAACACTATGGAACATGTGAGTTTTGTGGTTTTACATTATGTTGTTTATGACTATACGATAAAATGTATTAATTCAATTTTGAATAATATAGAATATGATAATTATTCTGTTATTGTTATTGATAATGGATCACCTGATGATAGTTTTAAAAAGGTTGAGCAAGTTTTTTCTAATAATGAGTATGTGATTTGTATAAAATCAGAAAAAAATCTTGGTTTTGCAAAAGGAAATAATATTGGGTACCAATATGCGAAAAATAATCTTAAGTCTAGTTTTATAATAATAGCAAATAATGATACAATATTTGAGCAGAAAAATTTTGTGAATATATTGAAAAAAGAGTATGAGTACGAACAGTACGGGATATTAGGACCGGATATTGTACGTATAGATGGATATCATCAAAGTCCTTACAGATCTAGAATTATTAATATAGACCAGGTGAAACGTTGGATATTTAACAGAAATATTTGGTATATTTGTTTAAGAATTAATAAATTGATTTCAAATGACAATGAATCTTTATTTCTACAGAGAGTTTACAACAAAAAAGATAAGAAGAACAGATCAGATATAAATCATTCTCAAAGACAAAAACATGTAGTACTACAAGGTGCTTGTGTTATTTATTCTCCGCTTTATATTAATATATTCGATTATGGTTTTTATCCGGAGACATTTATGTATTGTGAAGAAGATATTATAGCCTATCTTTGTGAAAAAAAAGGATTAATGACAGTGTATACGCCGTCATTAAAAATTTTACATGCAGAATCAGCAAGTACCTCAGCGAATACTGCATGTAAGATTGATAAAGAACTCTTTGTGACTAAAAATATATTAAAATCATTAAAGATACTACGTAAGCTTATGAATTAGTTTAAATGTTTAGAAATTATATCGGGGAATAATTTATAACCCAACAAACCAAGATAGTATATTATTGTAGGACTCATATAAATTATAATAGCTGAGATTTTTTCTAAAACACCAGAATGTTTGCTTTTTAAAAAAGGATACAAATGACCATGTGTATTTTTCTTGATACGTTTAAATAGCGTGGTATTGTAATACTTACAGCAAATCATGTTAAAGAGCATCCAAAGTGATGTTCTGACTTTTCGATAGGAACCTTGGGACTTAATATTTTTATTTTCTAATTCTAAAATATTCCAAATAAAATCTGCAGAATCCATATTGCTGGTTTTTTTAGGATCGAATACACCTGTAGACTTCATTTTTTGTAGTGCAGATACTTCATTCAATCTGTAGTTGTATAGGGGTTGATTAACATATCGTCCAGTCTGACATGCACTGTAATATTGGATTATCCATAACATATCTTCTCCGACCTTTAAATTTGTATTAAATCGAAGCTTAAGTTTTGAAACAATCGAAGTTCTAAACATTTTTGTGCATAAATATCCGCTAATATAATTGCTGCAAAGAGTATATTCATATAATTTTTCCCGGGTCATTTTACTATTATGTGGAAGCACCATAGATATAGTATTTCCATTTTTTAAGCGATTATATCCACAAAGTGATACATCTGATTTTTGAATACTGTTTAATAATTCTTTTACAAAATACGGAGAAATAAAATCATCAGAATCAATAAAAGTCAAAAAATCACCGGTAACATGATCAAGACCAAGATTTCTGGCAGAGGAAACGCCTCCATTATCCTTGGTTAAAAATTTTATTCTACTGTCTTTTGCAGCATATTTTTTACAGATATCTGGTGAAGAGTCATTCGAACCATCATTTACTATGATGATTTCCAGATTTTTATAAGTTTGTATCAAAACAGAATTTAAGCATTCTTCCAGATAAGATTCAGAGTTATATACAGGAATTATTATACTTACAATTGTATTGTCTAAATTATTTTGATTATTCATAAACACCTCACAAATTATTTAAAGATAGGTTTATTTTATCATAATAAATTTATCATAACAAGACTTTTATATTCTTCTTGGTAAGTTATGATAAACTGATTTAAATTTTATAATGAAAAGAGATAAAAAAATGAATTTTGATAATATTGCTAAAAAAATTGCTCATATTTGTTCTTATATATATCCCGAAAGTATGATTAGGGGATTTAGATACTTTCATAGATTAGTATTAAGTGAAGTGTACAGCAGAAAATTTAATAAAGTTGGTGCTGGTATTTATATTAAACCACCAATCCAAATTAAAGGATGGAAGTATATTAATATTGGTAAAAATTTTAGGTGTGGCTATCGATTGCGTGTAGAAGCCTGGGATGAATATGAGAACGTAAAATATCAACCACAGATAATAATTGGTGATAATGTAACTGTTGGGGATGATTGTCACATAGGTGCTATTAATAAAGTAGTTATAGGTGATGATGTTTTAATGGGGAGCAAGATTTATATAGCTGATCATTCTCATGGACAGTTGACAGCAGAAGAAAAAAATATAAAGATGGTTAAGAGAATTTTATATACAAAGGGTTCAGTGGATATTGGAAGTAATGTTTGGCTTGGTGAAGGAGTAGCAATTCTACCAAATGTGAAAATAGGTAATGGTGCTGTTATAGGCGCGAATAGCGTAGTTACTAAAGATATACCTGGGAATTCAGTTGCTGTAGGAGCTCCTGCCAAAGTAATAAGAACTTTTTAAAACAAATCAATTTTAAGAGATAATTATATGATTAGGAAAGTTGGACTAATATGAATATCGGGTTTAAGCATAATTTTTTCAAGGGCAGGAAGTACAAAATAAATATCTCTTGGATAATTCAAACAGTTATGTGCATTATCATACTAGGAACTATATTATATAGGATTCAAGATTATGATCAGATTATATATATAAAAGAAGAGGCAAGAATATGGGGTGGCATGTTTTCAATTATAGGAAATAATTGGTCGGATTTTTCATCAAATCCCTCTCTTTTTTCATTTGGGTACAGTTTTATTTTATTACCTTTAAATCTATTAATAAAGGAACCAGCCAGTATGTACAAAGCTGCAATTATCTTAAATGCAGTCTTGTTATGTTGCACATTTTTAATCTCAATAAGAGTTGCATGTCGTTTGTTTCCAAAAAAAAATCAGATTCAAATTGTGACTGTATGCTTTTTACTAATTCTTTATCCTGGATATTCGATTGTGCGATCATTATCAGTTCCTGATATAATGTTATTATTTCTATTCTGGATAATAGTATGGCTGTATATATCAATAATAGATCGTGTCACTAATTATAAACTTATACTATTTGGTTTAACAGTCGTTTTAGCCGTAGCGATAAAAAGTTCTTTTATTATTTTAATGTTAGTTAGTGGATTTTCTATATTAATATTATTTAAACGACAGGTGATTGATGAAAAGCAGAGTGCTTTACTTGGATTAGAACTAATAGTAGGTCTTATAGTTGTTAGCCTAATAGAAAATTACTGGTTGAATTTAATTGTTTTTGATAATAAAAATGTAGAAGCAAGTAGTTTACAAGTACTTTTAAATGGTATAGTAAAAGGTTGGAATGATTACGGTATTGTTGGTTTTCTACAGGAATTATTAGGTAAACTTTTTACTTTAAGTGCAAGTTCTTTTATGTTCTGTATTCCCGGTATCTATTATGGATATAAAAAAATAAGAAGTGATAAAGGGTCGGAAAATAAAAATTATATGGTTGTTTTGTTTATAGGTTTAATATTCATTGGTATGCTGATTCTCTCATGTTCTTATGACCTTTCAAATAATACGCTTGATTCTCTGGTTAATATAAGAGATTTGCAGATTATTTCCGGACCTATTATATTATACGGGATCTTAGAGGTATTAGATCACAAATACTGGTTAAAAGAAATGATTATATATTCTATCCTTTTAACTGTGGGGACATTTTCGCTCTCTAGTATTTTGAATTCTCTTGGAAATAGGACTGTTGACGAATATAATTGTGGTATCCTATCATTGTTTTATCTTGAAGATGTAAGTTTTTCAACTGTATTATTTCCAATAACTATTCTGGTAATAGTTATTGTATATATTAATTTATATCTATACAAACTAAAAGGTGTCAGAATATGGTTGAATAAACTTAGAAGCTTTTTATGTGTTTTCATAACAGCTTTTATTAGTATTTATATAGCTAATTATTTGGATACAACATTGATAATTGATAAAATTAATGAATGTAAAAAGGATACGATGCAGATTGTAGATTTACTGAAGAACAGTTCAAATGATGGAAATATTTATTACGTGAAGACTGAACACGAACAAGATAATAATATTTCAAGCCTGCAATTTTTATTACCAGATAAAAAGATAAATATTATAGATCCTTTCAGCATAGATAATGAAGCTTCTTCTTTTAGAAAATACGAAGAATATATAAAATATAAAAAAAGCAAAAAAATTATATATTTGATAACTTCAGGCAAGTCTGATAAAATATCTAAGCTCTCAGATGAATATACGGTATTGGAGAAAAATAAAACTTTTGCCTTACTTACTCAAAAGGGGAACGGTGTAGCTGAGGGGATTACTCCTTATTATAAGGTAAGAGAGTACAAACCAGAAAATAAAAATATGGAAGATGATAACTTAAGTATTATTCAGGATGAAGAAGAGATAAATGATAATAATATTTTATTATCAAATGGTACTTACTTGTGTAATGTTCAAATTACTTCTAATAATGTATCAGATTTGCAGGTAGGGTATGTAGAAGTTTTGGACGGTGATGATATCATGAATCGGGCCTTTTTTGATCTGAATGAAGTAGAAAACCCAAAAGATTTTAATGTATCAATAAGAATATCTAGCGCTACTGACGAAAAGGATATACACTTTAGGATTTCAGAAAATTTGTCAGATAAGCTGTCTATTAATAGAATTGAGATTCAAAAGACATCGCCTTATTATACCATAGGTTTAGATTCCTATGATAATCTTCATGATATCTTGAATCAGGTAAAAGAAATTGATCAATATTTTAAAGATAAAGGTACAATTAGTTTTGCTTATGATGGCAGCATTGGTGATAATAATAATTTATTAGATCATATTAATGAAAGTCTACCAGATTATCAGATTAGAAAGGTTGATTTAGAAGATATTAATAGTGATGATTCACAGTATTTTTTGTTTTTTGCAAGAGGAAAGAATTATAGCGCATATATGGATGATTTGTCAATTATTGCTCGAAATGAAGATTATATTTTAATGTGTAGGAATGGAAATAAAAGAATTACTTACATTAAAAATAAAAACGGTTACGTAATTTCTCAGGGGAGAGAAATGGATATTAGAGGATTTTTAAATAAGGAAAATGGTATTTACAATTATCAGCAACCTATAGAAATCCCCGGTGGAAATTACAATTATATATTCAAGTTGAGTGTTAACGGGCATTTACTTTCGGATGAAGAGATAGGTCATATTACATTGAAAAGCAAAGATAAAATTATTGAGGAAAAAACCATCTATAGAAGTGATTTGACTAATGAAAGCGATAAAGTGAGTTTCCGGATACCCGTTGCAGCCAGAGCGAAACTATCAAATGTTACTTATGAATTCACATCTGCAGGAACAGATGATTTAAAAGTACAACCGGTTGCTCTTGAGCTTGAGTCTAGCAGGCTTATGATAGGTACAGAGGAGAAAGATGGCTTAAAGCAAATGATTAGTTTGCTAGCATCTATTTCAGAAAAAAGTACTAATCCATTGAATCTCTACTATGTTGCCACAAGTGGGGAAATAGACAATAATATGTTATCGACAGATTATTTGCAAAGTGAATTAAAAGATGTTAAAATAGATAGTAAAACACAAAATGAAGTCTTAAACCTTACAGAAGATGTTTTTTTATTAAAATATAATTTTAATGGCAGTAATCTTGGTCTGACTAAGAAGTATACGATTATTGCTCAGGAAGGAGCATATACTCTATGGGCTTCCAGTCAGGGCAAATTGTTATACGATGCAATTGAGTCCGGAGGAAAAGTATTATCTAACGGAGGAAGGGTACATGTAAGTTGTTTTAGTCATACAGAAACATCAGCAGATAATCAAAATGCGTTGGAGAATTTAAAGAAGGGTAACTATGATTTTTATCTGAACCTGATAAAAAGTGATTTAGATAAAGAAGCAAATGTAGTTATTCAAGTTAAACAGATAAAGTCCAATTCTGAAATAAAAAGAGAGGTTGACGAGAAGATCCAAGATATGATTGATGCTGGAGAGGTGGATGAAACTGCATTTGAGAACAAACAGATAAGAAAAGATGTAAAAGAGACGATAAACAGTGAAGAAGTATTAAAGACGTATGAAGTAAATGATGCTTTATTTAAAGAAGCTTTTTCTGTCAATGAAGTTGTTTCTCTTAGTTTAGAGAAAAATATAAGTAAATTAAAAGTTGAAATACTCAATCTTGGGGACAGCAACTTTTCTGCAGAATTACAATGGGTAGAGAAAAAAAATTAGGGTGATTGTATGAAAAAAAAATTATTAGTTACTGGGACAACTTTTCCCAGATGGAAAGATGATACGGAGCCAAGATTTGTTTTGGATTTATCAAAAGCATTAACGAAGTATTATGATGTAACAGTGTTGGTGCCAGCCACTGAGGGAGCAAAAACTCATGAGATGTTGGAAGGAGTTAATGTAATTCGCTATCATTATTTTCCTATCCATAAACTGGAAACGTTATGTTATCCAGGTGCTATTGTACCCAGAATAAAAGAAAAAAAGGTTAGAGTTTTATTGGTACCATTTTTATTAATTGGATTATTCATTAAGTTAAGAAAATTGTTGCCGGATTATGATCTTGTGCATGCTCATTGGGTTATACCACAGGGAATTATACAAAGCTTGTTTAGTAAACCCTTTATCATAACCGGGCATGGTGGAGATATTATGTCTATGAATCAGGGTATTATTAAAAAAATAAAGACCAGAGCATTAAAGAAAGCTTCTTATGTTACAACCGTATCAGAAGAATTAAAAAGGAAAACGCAGAGTATTACTAATTTGGATAATATAGAAGTAATTTCAATGGGGTGTAATACGGAGCTGTTTGGTAAGAAATATGCTGTCAAAAACTATTTTAAACAAGACGATAAAAAAGTATTGCTTTTTGTCGGAAGACTTGCAGAGAAAAAGGGAATCAAATATCTGATAGAGGCTATGTTTAAAATAGATGCCTTATTGTTTATTGTGGGTGAAGGTCCACTTAGGACGGCACTTCAGAAGCAAGCCGAGCCATTAAATAACAAAATTAAGTTTTTGGGAGCTAAGACACACGAAGAATTGAAAGTATTATTTGCCTCGGCAGATATTTTTGTTGCTCCTTCTGTAACGGCAAAGGATGGCGATACAGAAGGTGTTCCAACCGTATTAATGGAAGCAATGGCATCCGGGCTTCCGTGTGTGGCCAGTGATTCTGGTGGAATCAAAAGTTTGATTTCAGACGAAGAGGAAGGTTTTTTGGTTGAAGAAAAGAATGTCAACCAATTGATCGAACGGATTAATGTATTAGTTCAAGATGATAATCTGAGAATCAAGTTATCTAAAAAGGCGAGATTAAAAGCAGAACAGTATGATTACAATAAAATAGCAGGCAAATACAAAGAAGTATTGGAAAAAGCACTTAAGAATCAGGGAGCAGCAGTACATTAGTATCTATAAAGGAGGAAAAATATGCAAGTAATAAAATATGCATTTCAGCAGCATGGTGACGAGCGTGGCCAATTAGTGGCATTGGAGGAACACAAAGATATACCCTTTGAAATTAAAAGAGTTTATTATATGTATGATACTGGTATAGATGTACATCGCGGATTTCATGCACATAAATCATTAGAACAAATTATGATTTGTATCCATGGATCTTGCAAGGTGTTGTTGGATAATGGCAAAGAAAAAAAAGTGGTGTTTCTTGAAAAACCATATGAGGGCCTTTATATAGCCAATAATATGTGGAGAGAAATGTATGATTTTTCAAAAGATGCTGTTCTTATGGTTTTGGCTTCAGATTATTATGATGAAAAAGATTATATAAGAAATTATGATGAATTTTTGAAAACTGTTGAGCAATATTCCAAAGGAGAGGAGGCAAATAAATGAATGTACCATTTGTTTCTTTTGAACCGATGCATAATGAATTAGATACGGAAATATCAAATAAATTAGTAGATGTTTTTCATAAGAATTATTTTATTGGGGGAAATGAAATACAGGAATTTGAGAAGGAGTTTGCAGATTATTGCGGAGTAGATTATTGTATTGGTTGTGGGAATGGTCTGGATGCATTATATTTGATACTAAGAGCATATGGTATAGGTGCAGGTGATGAAGTTATTGTTCCATCAAACACTTTTATTGCAACTGCTTTGGCAGTATCTTATACAGGTGCAACACCGATATTAGTTGAACCAAATATTGAGACTTATAATATTGATTGGACTAAAATTGAGGAAAAAGTAACGCCAAAGACGAAAGCGATAATTGCCGTTCATTTGTATGGCTGTCCTGCAGATATGGATGAGATAATGGATATTGCTGGAAGATATGGATTAAAAGTAATAGAAGACAGTGCTCAGGCACATGGGGCACGATATAAAGGAAAACGTACGGGTAGTTTAGGGCATGCAGCAGGTTTCAGCTTTTATCCAGGAAAAAATCTGGGGGCTTTGGGAGATGCAGGTGCTGTAGTCACAAATGACAAGGCTTTAGCAGATAAAGTGCGAGCATTAGGGAACTATGGGTCATTGGAAAAATATCATCATATATACCAGGGAAGTAATACGCGGCTTGACGAATTACAGGCAGGGGTCCTGCGGATTAAATTAAAAAGATTAGATGCGTGGAATAACTTTCGAAGGGATTTGGCGTCAAAATATAATAATGGAATTCAAAATGGGCATATAGTATTGCCTGAAGAGTCTATGAATCGAGATCATGTATATCACTTGTATGTCTTACGTACTAACCGGAGAGATGATTTAGAGAGTTATTTAAGTAGTAAAGGAATAGCAACAACAATTCATTATCCAATTCCTATTCATATGCAGGAAGCATATAAGGGGTTAAATATTAAAAAAGGAAATTTACCAATTGCAGAACAAATTTCTGATACAGTTATCAGTATACCTATGTATTATGGATTGGATGAAAAACATGCTAAATATATCATTGATACTTTGAATATGTTCCAATAGGTGTGCTATGAACAGACTAAAACTATTTTTAGAAAATTTTTTGATTTATGGTTTAGGAAGTGTATTAAGTAAAGCGGTTCCACTATTAATGCTGCCTATAATAACAAGATTAATGCCAGATACTTTTTATTTTGGGTTAAACGATATGTCATCAGTTGTTATATCTTTTGGCTCAGCACTGGCGATAATGGGTATGTATGATGCAATGTTTAGGATGTTTTTTGACAAAGATGATAAAGAATACCAAAAAGAAATATGTTCTAGTGCATTTGTATTTACAATCATGACATCATTTTTTATTTTTGGAATTATGATTATATTTCGTAAACAGTTTGCAAGTTTATTTTTTGATTCTCCTAAATATATGAATCTGCTATTTTTATCTGCTATAAGTATATTAATAGGTTCTACAAACACTATCGTTTCTGCACCGACAAGGATGAATAATCAAAGAAAAAGATTTTTGATAATTAATACGATAAGTCCTATTTTATCATATAGTATTTCTGTTCCATTGTTAATAAATAAGATGTATCTTATTGCTATACCGCTGGCTGGAGTAATATCGGTTTGTTTTACTGAAATAATTTTTACTATTTTAAATAGAGAATGGTTTAGCTTTAAAAGTGTTAAAGTCAAATATATTAAACAAATGCTAGTGATTGCATTACCATTAGTTCCGAATTTTCTTATATACTGGATCTTTAACTCAAGTGACCGTTTAATGATAACAAAATTAATAGGTGCTGATTATACGGGTATTTACGCTATAGGTGGAAAGATTGGACAGATAAGCCAACTTATTTATACGGCATTTGCAGGAGGATGGCAATATTTTGCATTTTCAACGATGAAAGATAAAGATCAGGTGGAACTGACATCTAAAATATTTGAGTATTTGGGAATAATTACATTTTCATGTAGTATTATTATGGCTGCATTCAGTGAAATAGCTTTTAAAATTATTTTTACAGGATCATATGTAGAAGGTGCGATAGTTGCTCCATATTTGTTTGCAGCACCTTTATTACTGATGTTATTTCAAATTTCTTGCAATCAATTCCTCATTATAAAGAAGACCTGGCCAAATATGTTTATTTTGCTAGGAGGAGCTTTGCTAAATGTATTAATAAATGCAGTGCTTATACCAAAGATAGGAATAGAAGGTGCAGCTATTGGTACATTGGTTGGGTATGTGGTTTCTGTTGTTGTCTGTATTATTGTATTAACAAAAATGAAATTGATGAGAATTTCTAATAAATTTTTGAATTGTACGCTTATAGTTGTTCTTTATTGTGTATTATGGAGGATGATATTCAAAAGCAGCGTTCTTATCAGTGGTACCTTAGCTTTTTGTGTAATTGGTATTATGATCTATTTTTACCGCAAAGAATTAAACTTTTTATTTAAAAAGAAAAGCTAATATTAAAGGAGATTTATGCATAGTTTTCTCAAATTAAAAGAAATGAAAACAAATCATATTATATTATCTGGATTATGTTTATTTATAATATTCTTTTTCTTAAAAGATATTATTAAATTAAATGGAATAGTAGTTATAAATGATGAATTTGGGTACTGGGGTATTGCTTCACATATGGCTGGAAAATCCTGGTCCGGACTGTTGCCCACTGCACCGTATTATGCATTTGGTTATAGCTTGTTGCTGGTTCCGTTATATTGGCTAAATATAGAACCTACAGCTATGTATCATATAGCAATTATATTTAATGTAGTATTTATTTTGGCCAGTTACATTATTTCAATTTGTTGTATAAAAAAACTATTTCCTCAAATCTCAAATCTGAAGTCTTATTTTATTTGTTTTGCATTAACTTTTTATACTAATAATATTATTCAAGCTCAGGTTGCTTGGTCTGAGACATTATTATACTTTCTGGTTTGGTTACTCTTTTACATTTTTATCTTAAATGTTGAAAAACCAAAGTTTTGGAATTATTCAGCTGGAATTATAGTAGCTGTTTATATGTATTATGTCCACCAGAGAATGATTGGTGTAGTTTTGGTTTATATAGTATTAATTTTATTTAATAACTTAAGTAAAAAAGAAAATAAAAAAATAATCTTTAGTTCCGTTATTATTTTTGCAATATTATTTGCTATTGGAAATTTAGTAAAGGTAAATATTATAAGCAACGTTTTTACAAATCCTGAATTAGCTTCTATGAATGATTTTGGTGGTCAGGCAGGTAAAATACAAACTATACTATTCACAAAAAATGGTTTTTTAAACTTTTTGCAGAGCATAGCAGGAAAATTTTATTATATAGGTATTTCTACCTTGCTTATTGGCTTGGGAGGCTTGTGGGTATTGGGTGGGGACGTGTTAACTCTTGTGAATGATCTATTTAAGACTAAATTTAAGTTGTATAATAACCGCCAATTAATTTCTTTATTTGTTTTTATGGCGTTTCTTTCTCTATTTTTAATTGATGCAATTTCTATGTATAATAATGCTGGAAGATTAGATGTTTTGGTTTATGGAAGATATATGGAACCGGCATTTGGTTTAATTATATTTTATGGATTGACTGATTTGATTGCAAGTCAGAAGTCTAAAAAGTTTGTAATTCCTCAAATTCTTGTTTTGCTAATACTATCTTTTGTAGTAAATAAAGGATTTATTGAAGCAAACTCTAAGATATTTAATGGGTTTTGTTCTTCTACCATTTATTTTTTCTTCAAATACGTATCAGATATACCAAATCTTTCATTTTATATTACTTTGATGTTATTAATACCAGGATGTATGATATGGATTATAAATATAAAGGAAAATAAAAAGACAATCTATAATTTTTTGACTACTTTATTAATTATTATTGTTTCGTGGGGGTGGCTATCTAGTTTCTCCGGAGCTCTTTATCAACAAGAAGAAGCACAAAATAACATTGGACTAATAATTGAAAAAATAAAAGAAAATGAAAATGGTGATTATAAAATAATCTATGTAAAGGATTCAAATGATGAGATTTCTAGTGTGGGTGATATTAATATAAAATATTTACAATATTATTTTCCCAATAAAACGATTGAAGTTTTAGATATAAAGGATATTATTGATATAAAAGAAGAAGGTGATCTGTTTTTGGTAATGGATAACAACTCTAAAGCTTTTGACAGGTTGGTAACTAGATATGAAATTATCGAAAATACAAACGTGTTCACTCTTTTTTATGATAATAAAAATGCATAATGAGAGTGCATTTGTTTATTAACTAAATTGTCTTAACAAGGGAGGATTGTGTATGATACTTAGAAAGTTAGAAATAAAAGATGCGCCCTTCATGTTGGAATGGATGCATGATAGCGAGGTAACATATTATTTAAGAAACAACTTTTTAGACATGAAATTGGAAGACTGTGAACTATTTATTAGAAAATCTAAATCAGACGAGAATAATTTTCATTATGCTGTCTGTAATAATCTCGATGAATATATGGGGACAATTAGTTTAAAAAACATAAATAAATTCGATGCGACAGCAGAATACGCAGTTTCGTTTAGAAAGATTTCAATGGGTAATGGGATTGCTAAAGAAGCAACAGAGGAAATATTACGTATTGCTTTTGAAGAAATAAAATTAAACAGAATATATCTGGATGTTTTATGCGAAAATAAGAGGGCTATAAGGTTTTACGAAAAAATAGGTTTTATTAAAGAAGGTATTTGGAAAGAACATTTCTATATACATGGTAAATATCAGGATGTTTTGTGGTTGAGACTACTGAGAACGGAATGGGAAGAGAAAAGGGAGATGAATATATGATGTACGATTATTTAATAGTTGGAGCAGGGATTTTTGGATCTATATTTGCTCATGAGGCTATAAAAAAAGGAAAAACCTGTCTTGTTATTGACAAGAGAAATCACATAGGTGGCAATATTTATACAGAAGAAGTTGAAGGTATTCAAGTACATAAATATGGTGCACATATATTTCATACAAGTAATAAAAAGGTATGGGATTATATAAATCAATTTGCAGAATTTAATCGTTATACAAATTCACCGGTTGCATATTATAAAGGTGAAATTTTTAATATGCCTTTTAATATGAATACATTTAATAAAATGTGGGGTGTTATTACACCTGATCAGGCAAAGAAAAAAATTGCAGAGCAGATTGCAGAGAGCGGGATTACAGATCCACAGAACTTAGAGGAGCAGGCAATTTCCCTGGTTGGAAAAGATATCTATGAAAAATTAGTTAAGGGCTATACTCAGAAACAATGGGGGAAATTGTGTACGGAACTTCCGAGTTTTATCATTAAACGGCTTCCGGTTCGTTTTACGTATGATAATAATTATTTTAATGATTTGTATCAGGGTATTCCTGTTGGGGGATATACTCAAATTATTTCAAAAATGTTAGAAGGAAGCGATGTTCGTTTAAATACAGACTATTTTGCTAATCGGAAAGAACTGGAATCATTGGCAGAGAAAATAATTTTTACAGGAATGATTGACGAATTCTATAATCATTGTTACGGTACTCTGGAATATAGAAGTCTGCATTTTGAAACACAGATATTAGATAAAGTAAATTATCAGGGGAATGCCGTTGTTAATTATACAGAATTCAATGTTCCATATACCAGAATAATTGAACATAAGCATTTTGAGTTTGGAGAACAAGAAAAATCTGTTATTACGAAAGAATATCCCAAACAATGGGAAAATGGTGTAGAACCTTATTATCCAATAAATGATAATAAAAATGAGAACTTATTCTTAATGTATAAAAGGCTGTCAGAAAAAGAAAAGAAAGTAATATTTGGTGGGCGATTAGCTGAATATAAATATTATGATATGCACAATATAATTCAACAAGCTTTGGATCGTGCTGAGAGGGAATTGTAAGAAGTGGATAAAATAAAAAATATAATAAAAAAAAATAAAAAAATAATTTTATTATTGATTATAATTTTAGCAATCCAATCAGTTATATACATATATGCAGGAAGCAAAAAAGAAGCATTTCATATTGATGAATATTTAACTTATCAGTTATCAAATGGTGTATTTGGATTGAGTGACCCAATAGAAAATGGAAAAATCTATAATACAAATCCTTTTAAAAAGTGTTTTGTTGTTGATAATGAGACTCGGTTTAGTTATAAAGGAGTTTGGGAAAATCAAAAAAGAGATGTGCATCCTCCGTTTTATTATACACTAGTTCATACTGTATCTTCATTTGTGCCAGGGGTATTCACTAAATGGATTGGAATAGGTATTAATATATTTTTAGCTATATTTGTTACTTTATTAATTTACTTTATAGCAAAAGAGTTAAGTAAATTAAGTATATTATCATTGGTTGTAGCAGCTACATTTGCCGTGTTACCAGGTACAGTAAATAGTATACTATTTATAAGAATGTATGTGTTTTTATCTATATGGGTTTTAAGCATATCCCTTTTACATTTAAAATACTACAATAAGGAAAGAATAGATAATAAATTCTATGTTCTACTTACCTTGATCTCTATATGTGGAACTATGACTCAATATTATTTTCTGATTTTTTTGTTCTTTATATGTTTATATTTTGGTATACATTTGATATTAAAAAAGAAGTGGAAAGATGTTTTGAAGTATATTACTTCATTGGCAATTGCAGGAATTATATCTATAATAACTTTTCCATCTATGATTATTCAAATTTTTGGAAGTGGATATAGAGGAATAGAATCATTTGAAAATTTATCAAGTTCTGATTTTGGAAGTAGATTTGCTACTTATTTTGAGATTATTAAAAACCAGATATTTGGAAGTAGATTAAGTACAGCTTTCTTAGTAATTTTAATTTTGGTAATTGTCGGTCTGAATCTAAAAAGAATAAAGGTAAAACTTTTTTGGTGTTTCAAAAATTTTATGATCTTAGCCTTTCCTGTAATTACTTATTTTCTATTGGTTGTTAAAATATCGCCATATCTAACTGATAGATATGTATTTTGTATTTATCCTTTTATATGGATAGCATTTATATTATCTCTTTATTGGGTAATAAATCAAATAACAACTAGTAAAAAGATGCATAGAGAATATATAGCCCTTTTATTAATTAGTTCTTTTTTTATAATTTATGGTTATAAATTAGGTATACCATATATGTATAAAGATGAAGCAAAAAATATAGAGATTTCAAAAGACAGTGGTGCAAATACAATACTTTGCATTTATGATAATCAACAATGGAAGTTAATGTCTAGTTATTTAGAATTAGATAATTACGAGAATATGGTTTTTATGGCAAAGAATCAGATTAATAATCTTGAGTTGAGTAAATACAAAAAACTTGATAATATACAGATTTATATATCTGCAACGTTAAATCAAGATGAAATAATACAACAAATATTACAATTGTACACTAAGTATTCAACTGCACAATATTTATATAGCCCTAATTATGGAAATGTATATCAACTTCAATAGATATTGTATACAAGGAGAGAGAGAAATGGAGAAAATATCAGTTGTAGTCCCATGCTACAATGAAGAAGAAGCGATACCATATTTCTACAAAGAAATATGTGTAGTCGAGAAAAATATGAGTGAGTTTGAATTTGAAATTATTTTTGTAGATGATGGTTCTAAAGATCAAACACTAAAAATAGCAAAAGGATTTGCAGAAGTGGATAATCAGATTAAATATATATCTTTTTCCAGAAACTTCGGAAAGGAAGCGGCAATCTATGCAGGGATTTCGAAATCGACAGGTGATTATGTTGTAATTATGGATGTGGATCTGCAGGATCCTCCTCGACTTTTGCCAGAAATGATGAAAGCAATTAAAGAGGAAGGATTTGATTCTGTAGCTACAAGACGTGTAAGCCGAAAAGGTGAACCGCCTATCAGATCATTTTTTGCCCGCAGATTTTATCGGATTATTAATAGAATATCAAAAACAGAAATTGTAGATGGTGCCAGAGACTATCGTTTAATGACTAGGCAGTTTGCAAATAGTCTGTTAGAAATAAAAGAGTATAACCGTTTTTCTAAAGGATTGTTTGGATGGGTTGGTTATAAAACCAAGTGGCTGGAGTTTGAAAATGTAGAACGAGTCGCAGGAGAAACCAAGTGGTCATTTTGGAAACTTCTGCTTTATAGTATTGAAGGAATTGTGGCATTTTCAATAGTACCATTGTCTATAGCAACAATTTCCGGTTTGTTATTTTGTTTATTGGCTTTTTTGTTTGTTATTATAATTTTCCTTAGAGCTCTGGTCTTTCAGGATCCAGTAGCTGGATGGCCATCTTTGGCATGCATTATCTTATTTGTAGGTGGGGTACAACTGTTTTGTATGGGTATACTGGGAGAGTATTTAGCAAAAACTTATTTGGAAGTCAAAGACCGCCCAATTTATATATGTAAAGAAACGAATTTATGCTCGAGAGCAACTAGCCAAATGGACACGCTTTAGGTTCTATTTGGCTATAGGCATGAGGGGATTAACTAATCAAAAAGTTAGTGATGAGTTATTTGTGTTTATATGCAGCGTATTTGAAGTTAGCATAGATGAAAGGAAATAGACTGTGAAAAAAACAATTTTTAAACATAACAGTATATATTTGATCATAGCCTTTTTAATTGCCTTTTTACCAAGGGTCTATTTGTGTTTACAGGAATATCCGGTACGTATGATATCAGATGAGATAGCAACTTTGTCAGGGGCAGCTCATTTTGCCGGATTAGATTGGTCAGCGGTGATTTCGAAAGCGGGATATTATGGAAGTGGGTTTTATGGATTGTTTTTCTGGCTGTTTCAATTGACTGATAATCCTTTTATCATATATAAATGCATGTTGATGGGGGCAGCTTTGGCACAGGCCATTGTGGCTATTGTTTCTTTTGTTATTATGCAGCGCCATTTTGAAATTAAAGATGGAAAAGTTTTATGTATCTTTTCTGTAGCGTGCTCTTATATGGCAGTAACATTTCCAAACAGAACATATAATGAACATATATTGATCCTGCTCACATGGATAGTAGTTTTACTTTTTTTTGAATTAAGAATGTGTGTTGGACAGAAGGTTAAAACTGGTATCCTGACAGCAATTTTAATGTTAACTCTTGCATATGGCCTGACCGTTCATACTCGTGCATTAACCCTATGGATAGCCTGCGCATTTGTAATACTTCTATACTTTTACCTGTATAAAAAATGGCTCATATCAAGACTTGTTGTGCTTTTCGGCGGCATCATCAGCTATATTGCCGGGACTCAGTTTGTTGCGTTGGTACAAAAGACTGTTTGGGCGGCTGAAAATGGTGAAACGGTCCGTAACGGTGCTATCAATGTTTCAATCAACTTCAAAATATTGGATCCTACTACCTGGTTTTCGGCGTTATCTGTGGTATTGGGCCAGCTAAACACCATATCCGTGTTTACCGGCGGTTTCATGATCTTGTGTTTTGTCTTTATGACCTGGCTATTTTTTGGCATGCTACGTGATAGACTAAAAAACAAAAATCTTATAATTTTACAAGATAAAGAACTTTATTTTATAATTTCAGTCTATTTATTATCCTGTGTCGGTATGACCATTGTAGCCCAGACGATTAGCTGGCTTCCCGGTGTAATTGAAGGGGTCAGGGATGGTTTTGGCACAGAAATATACGCAATGAAAGCAATCACATATATACGCTATTTCGGACCATATCTGGGACCGGGAATTATGGCTGGCTTTGTATGCGGATACAAAAACAGAGAATGGTTTAAACGGTATTTTAAGCCGGCGCTGATTATCTTTTTTGTACTGCAGGTATTTTGGACGGCGGCAATTTTGCCTTTTATAAAGAATAATGGAGTTACAAAAGAAGTATTTACAGCGTTGTCGCTCTCAAAACCGGGACAGAAAGTTGACTGGATGACGTATTTGCCGGGTGTCATTATTACCATTGTTGTTTTTTTGCTGATTATATATCTATATAAAAAGAATAAAACAATTATTCCGGTATTGATTGTGTGTGGTCTTTGTATGTTTCAGTATATATATACAAGCGTTTATTTTGATCAATATGCATCTAAAAAGAATATGAAGAAAGCGAATGCCGGATATGCTTTAGTGCAGAAAATGGAAAATAAAGTGGAGCTGCCAAAGAAATTATATGTTTATGATGCTACGGAAAAGACGGATCATCAGATTTTCTATCTTTATCAGTTTATGTTAAATCGATATGAGATCATACCGGATATTCCTGTAAAAGAAGATGACCAGGCAATTATCTTTAGTAATAGCGCGGAAGTGGAAAAGCTGTATCAAATGGGTTATCAGTGTATTCCATTAGATAAAAATGAATTTGTCTATGCCATGGGTGATTGGACCGAGGAAATACAGAAATATTGGAAAAAGTAGAAATAGTAGAAAAACAGAAAGACTTTATTTTCATATAAAAATAAATGGGCTGGTGGATCATAGTTAATATGATCCATCGGCCCATTATTCTCACCTACTGTCTTAAAATGGTAAGCGTATCAAATAGCTTGCCTGGTATTCTCTAAAAAAGTAAGCGTCAAACGTTAAAACGAGTGTAAAATCAAAGATTATAATTTGGTGTATTATTTGGTAATACTCTTCACCTCAGAATAAGCCCCATATACTTTCTTACCCTTCACAACCCGGTAAGCCCTCACTTTATAATAATACGTTCCATTATCTTTCAGTTTATTATAATAAGTAGTACTTGTTTTGCCGGTAGTGGTTCGGACGCGCTTATATTCACCATTTTTAGCGTTACTGCGGTAAACCTGATAGCCGCTGGCGCCGGAGACTGATTTCCAGGTTATTTTGGCTTTTGTGCTGCCGGATAAAGATAGCTCGTATAATTTTGGAGCCTGTGGTGCTGGCTTACAGGAACTGATATAGGACCGGTTGCTGTAAACATTTTTCCCTCCTGAAACTTTATAAGAGCGGAGTTGGTAGTAGTAGGTCTGCCCTGTTTTCAAGCTCTTGTCTATATAGGTCGTTGTTCCGGAATTTTTAATGGTGGCTATTTTATTATAGGGTCCATCTTTGCTTGTACTGCGATAAATTGCATATCCTTTTGCTCCATATACTTTATACCAGCTTAAATTGATGCTTTTATATCCCCTGGCAGATACCTTTTCAAAGTTAGGTCTGGTTACTTTGATGGTAATATATTTTGTCAGGCCATTTGATGTAGTTGCGGTAATCTTGGCGCTGCCATAGCCAACAGCTGAAGCAGTGGCTTTTTTGCCTTCGGAAGAAGTTATTTTCACAACTTTTGAATTGGATGACTTCCAGGTAATGGAAGATACGGTGCTCTTCTTTGGTGTAAACGAAGCATCCAGGGTGATCTTTCTACCTACATAAGTAGATGTTTTACTGGCTTTTAGCGATAGGCTTCTGGGAGAAACGGTTTCTAAATCTGAGGTAAATGCTTTGATTCGTACCGTATCACCTTTGGAACCGGTCATACTGTGTGCATCCTGCCAGGTTTTGTCGGAAGTCTTTTTCACAAAGCTTTGATTTTTGGCGGAAGAGGAAATGAATTGTATCCAGGAGCCATTGGTATAGGTGCGGTCCATAAATATATACAGCGGTGAATTGCCGGGAGGTGTTAATTGAATAACTATAGCAAAGGTATCTCCCTTTGACAAGGTAACCGGCTGTTTCAGTGTAATTGTCTGATAGCCTGCGTATTGGCTTACACCTTTTTGCGGCTTTGTCAACATTTTAGTACCGCTTGTAGGATTGGATGCATCCTTAAGGTTTTTATAAATCTGGATGGAATAGTTTACTCCAGGTGTATAATGAGCAAAAGATACGGCCTCTAAGAGTTCATCCGCCCCTTTTGGGTTTCCTTTTGCGGTATAAACATTCGCAATGGACATACTTCCCTGATACATGTTATAGGAGTTTCCACTGGAACCATCGTACTGATAATTGTGATCATAGTTATCGGCGGCTTCAAAATCAAAGGCAACGCCGGTTGCATCTCCATTCCCGCTGCTTATAAAAGCATCTTCGTAAGAGATCCAGAAGTAACCGTCTTTTCCCCAGTTGCTTCCCCAGCTGTTTTTGGCCAGCCATGCACCATTGCGGGATGGCTGCTTTCCGGAAAGGAAATTGGTTCTCTTATAATTATCATCCCAGCCAACAATTTCTACCGTATGGTTTTGACTGTTAACATTTCCTTTTGCCACATAGCAATAGGCGGCGGTATTAGGGTTATAATAATTAAAATAGTTATAAGGATCAATGTATAGATTTGCGGCAATGGCGCCCTGGGACAAAATCAGTGACTTCATATCATCCATGGAGGCCGATGGAATAATATATGCATTTTGCAAGTGTGCTTTGTCAGAATAGGCTAAATTTGAATCTAATCCACCGGGAAATTTAGAGGAGTCGTTGATGTAAGGAGCTACTGATTCATCTGCCGCTCCTAACCACTTCGCCAGTGTAAATATGGTGAATAAATTGTTTCCCCCTGTCTCCAAATAGTTTAGATTCGGGGAGATCGGTAGGTTTCTGTCATTTAGAGTAAGCTGAAGAGGATCAATTTTCGTATTATAGAAAAAATATGCCAAATGGCGTTCTGAAAGATCCAGGGATGATGTAGCAAGCCCTTTCTTTAATAAGGATGTTTCCCCGCAGGCGAGAGAAGCGAATGCCCAGCAGGTGTCCCAGGGTCTCTGATCCCGTACTCCTGTAACAAATCCCAGATCCCGGCTGCTGTAATAAGACGGGAAGGATGCTCTGGCGCGGCTTGCAGAGCTGTCGTTTGCATTTAAGGCTGGCATTCCAAAGGAAGGAAGCGTAATCATTTGGGGAGCCATGGAATGCTGCTGATCCAGCTCATCCTGGGTCATGGGCCGTCCCAGTACGTAATCCAAGTCCGGAATTTTCTTTGTCTCGGTTTCCGTGCTGCCGGCACGATTGGCTTTTTTCTTTAAAGAACCGGATTCTTCAGTTCCAGGTTCTGTAACCGTGTCCGATTCTCCCTCTGTAATCGTTTGGGGTTCGGTCTGTATGGAAGACTCCGGTGAACCTGGCTGTTCTGTTTCAGGGGCTTCTGTAAGGACAGACTCTGTTTCTGTTATAAATTCTTCCGGTATTTCGGTTTCATCTGATGTATTCGATGTTTCAGCTTTGCTGTTTGTTTTGGCATCACTGTTATATTCTGAGTTGATTTTTTTCTGAGTGGTATTGGATTCGTTCGATTTATTTACTGTGTCAGTATTTGTTAATATTTCAGATTCGAATTCAGCTGTCTGGGCTGCTGAAGCTTTTTGATTTTGAGCATTGACACCTCCGGGAGAACCGGCAGCCATTATAAGGTCTGCCGGGGCCATGGTGGTAAGTGAAATACTCAAAATAAGAGATAATGCTAATTTTGATTTTTTCATTTAAATCACTCCTAAAGTCAAAAACCCCGCCGCAGGCAGCGGGGCATCACATTTGTTACCAAGCAGCGGGGGTTAAAACCCGCGCCGCAGTTGCCAAATGAATTCACAAGTGCGAGTGTCCATCCGGCTGTTTGCTTACGGCAATAAAGGATTTGAGTAAACGCCTTCAACAATCAGTTTCCGGAAGGATTCCACTACGGTTTCCTTGTCTTCTTTATATGTAACTCCAAACCATTTATCATTTGTTTCCAATAAAGTAACCTGAGCTTTGTCAGATTTGATCAGCTGGTCAACGATAATCGGAAGCAGGTATTCTTTTTTTATATCCCCCTCTTTGACGTCAGAGAGGAACTTCGCAAAGCCAGTTTCCAGCTCGTCCAGTAAATCAGGTGTAAAGCCCCACATATTCATGGAAACATAGCTTTTTGCATCGATAGGTTTCAGGGAGCCATCTGCCATACGGATCGCAGCACCCTCTTTTGTTTTTATAATATCAGAAGTTTCATCTACATCTGCGAGATGGTAATTTTCATCGATGTTGCAAACGCCTCTGGTTACGCCGCCATTGTCGCTTAAGGTATTGCCTAAAATGAATCCCGCCATGCAGAAATTAAATTTGCCGTGGATGGGAGTCCAGTTTACCAGATAGTCGTGAATTTTTACAAATGCTTCTTTACCATAATAGTCGTCTGCATTGATTACAATAAATGGATCATTCAGCAGGCCTTTACAACAGAGAATCGCCTGTCCGGTTCCCCAGGGTTTTGTCCGCTCTGCGGGTTTGGAAAATCCTTCCGGTAGGTCGTCTAATTCCTGAAATGCATAAGATACGTCAGCGATTTTTTCAATACGCTTCCCAATGATTTCCTTAAAATCCTTCTCCAGGTCTTTGCGGATAATAAATACGATTTTATTAAATCCTGCTTCCAGGGCATCATGTATGGAGTAATCCATGATGATCTCTCCGGCGGGTCCAACAGGTTCCAGCTGTTTGATTCCTCCCCCAAATCGGCTTCCGATACCGGCAGCCATGATTACCAGTGTTGTGTTTTTCATAATTCTTCTCCTTGATTTTGTTTTTTCATAATAGAAACAGTATAGCATATATAAGTTGAAATGAACATCCAAAATGGGGATCTTAAGAAAAATTAATGTTAAAATCTTTGACGATGTCTATTTTTTGGTGTAATATTAATCCAAATGCTATATATAACTAAATTTGGAAAGGAACATAATATTATGGCTTTATTATCCGTAGTTATTCCAGCGTATAATGAGGAACGCATGGTGTCAAAAGCGGCAGAAGCGATTGGAAAAGTACTGGAAAAAGAACATATAGTCTATGAAATAATTTTCGTAAATGACGGCTCAAAAGACGAAACCTGGAAAGAAATAGAAAAGCTGAGCAGGGAAAAGGATAACATCGTTGGAATTCATTTTTCCAGGAATTTTGGAAAAGAATCTGCTATATTTGCAGGGTTGGCGAATGTCTGCGGGGATTGCTGTGTAGTGATGGATTGTGATTTGCAGCATCCGCCAGAGACTTTGGTAGAAATGTATCACCTGTGGGAACAGGGGTATGAAATTGTTGAGGGTGTGAAAAAAAGCAGGGGAAGGGAAAGCGTACTGCACAAAGCCAGTGCCGGGATGTTTTATAAGATCATGTCCCGTGCGGTTAAGATAGATATGTCCAGGGCATCAGATTATAAACTGATGGACCGCAAAGCGGTTAATGCCCTTTTGAATATGCCTGAAAAAAATGCGTTTTTCCGTGCATTGTCTTCCTGGGTAGGATATCGGGGCACCACGGTAGAATTTGATGTCCATGAAAGAATGGATGGGGAATCCAAGTGGTCCACCTGGTCACTGGTCAAATATGCAGTTACAAATATTGTGGCATTTTCAACAGCACCTATGCAATTTGTCACAGTAGCGGGAGTGTTTGTATTTTTACTGGGTGTGTTTCTGGGAATTCAGTCTTTATATAAGTATTTCTCAGGACATGCTGTGGAGGGATTTACTACAGTAATCTTGTTAATCTTGCTGATCGGCAGTATTATCATGATGAGTCTGGGTATCATAGGATATTATATTTCCAAGATTTATGAAGAGGTAAAGGGAAGACCAAGATATTTAATATCAAAGAAAGTTGGCGGTCAGGGAAGTGTAACTGAAGATTAAATAAGTGATACGGTTAAATGGTCATTTAGAAGAGGAATGTAACAAAAGGGGACAAAATGATTTTAAGTAACAAAACAGGCAAAGTATTGTTTATGGGAATTGCAGTGGTTATTTTTCTGCTGATTCCCATGAAGAACGTTTTTGCGGCAACATTGAAAAGCCCGGATGGATTTGATGGCATACAGTGGGAATACGATCATGAAGCTTCTGTTGTGGATGAGAATGGATGGACACAGGCAATGTGTGCAACGGATAAATATTTGGTGTGCCTGGAAAATGGACAGGATGGGCAGCCGGATACGCTGATTGCGTTCTATAAAACAGATAAAGATGAAGATGGATATACGGTACCGCAATATAGTTATGCGCGCCATACCAGAGCAACTGATTATGAACATGGAAACGGAATGACCTTTAATCCCAATACAAATGAATTGTATATTGCTACTGGAAATCCGGACAATCCGGATAACTTCGGAAGTCTTATGGTAGCAGATGCGGATACATTAGAATATAAGAGAACGGTAAAAATATTAGAGGAAGAGATATTTTTTTCGGGAGTTGATTATAATCCTCAGACAAACCAGTACATATTACAGATGGGACGGTCCGGAGGATATTCTTTTCTGGTAACAGATGCAGATTTCAATATTTTATCAAAGATTGAAGGTGTAAAGCGTACAACAGGAACGACCTTCCAGGACTTTTGTGTATCAGGTGATTATATCATAAGTGTATCTTACGAATTAAGTTCCGGTGTAAATAATTATATTCAGGTTTATTCAATTTCCCAGGGTAAATTGTTAGGTAGATATTATATTGATTTTGCTGATTATGAAGAGAAGCGGGAAGCAGAGGATATCTGCATGGTGGAGCCCGGAAAATTTATTATCAGTACGGGTGTGGCGTCACCCAGAAGAATCCGTTTTTATTCGGCAACTGTACCGATTGTATATAATATAGAAGGGAAGGCAAAAAATGGTACGGTAAGTGAAAGCAATGCCCAGGTGGAACCGGGTGGAGAATACAAGATTGCATATCAGCCGGATAAACATTATGAGGTGAAGACTGTTATCGTAGATGGGAAGGAAGTGGATATCCAAAAATATCCTTCTGAATATACCTTTTCTAATGTGAATGAAGATCACAGCATTTCTGTTGAGTTTTCTAAAATACCAAAATTCAAAATTGAGACTGAGGTTTCTAACGGCACCATACAGAAAACTAAATCCGTGTATCGTGATAAGAGTTATACGGTTTCTTACCAGCCGGATGAACATTATGAGTTAGATTCAATATTGGTGGATGGAAAAGCGATTGACATAAAAGGACACGATACGGAGTATACCTTTGAGAATGTCCGGGAAAAACATAGCATTGAAGTGAAATTTAAAGAAATTCCTACCTATGAAATTACTACGAAGGTCACTAACGGAAAAATAAGTGATGGCGCAGCGAAGGTTTACCGGGATACGGGATTTAATGTGGAATACCAGCCGAAAGAAGATGCGGTGCTATTGGGAATTCTAGTGGATGGCAGGCTGGTCAGCAGAAGTGAATTCCAAAATTCCTATAAATTTGATAATATCCAGGAAAGCCATAGCATACACGTTATTTATATATCAGATTTTGTGCCATTGTGCATTATAATCGGGATCATCATTTTGATATTAGCCATTGGATATACGGTTTTGACGATTAGAAGAAGGAAACGCAGGATTTTTAAAGACAGGCGCAGAAGAAGGCAAAGACCTGAACAGAAAGAAAAAAAGGAAGATGACACATTGTAATATAATTGTTATAATTCTGTAATATTTAAAAAAGACCGGGAATTACAGGGAAAAATGAAAAGCCCGGATGTAGGATGCAGAGGCATAGACTTCTGCATCCATTTTTTATGTTCTAGCAGGAAAACAGAAGTATCGTATAAATATTCAGCTCTGAAGGGAAAAATGAGTTACAAATTATTGCAAATATATTAAAAATATGTTATTGTAATATGAATCATGTTTGATCAGGGAGGTCATAATGCAGAGGAATATATTAGATTTTCTGGAGAACGCTGCCAGGCAGTATCCGGAGAAAATAGCATTTTCAGATGAGTTACAAAGTATTACCTATAGAGATTTACAGCAGCAGGCAAAAGCGGCAGGCAGCCGGTTAACAAGAGAACTGGAGAGCAGAACAGGAAAACCGGTCGTGGTTTTAATTGACAGAGATATTGACAGTATTAAAGCGTTTATGGCTGTGGTTTACAGCGGCAATTTTTATGTGCCAGTTGACGGAACAATGCCTGCAAAGCGTATAGAACTGATTTTGGAAACCTTAAAGCCCAAATTAATGATAGCACCCGAGAAATTAAGGAAAAATTTATCAGATGTTTCATTTAATGGAAAGGTCTTTGCCTTAGGGGAATTGTGCTGTGACACCGTTGATGAAGAAAAACTGGAAAGAATCCGGAAAGCAGGACTTGATACAGATCCTTTGTATGCTATCTTTACGTCGGGATCTACCGGAGTGCCAAAAGGTGTGTTAGTTGGCCATCATTCGGTAATCGATCTGGTTGATAATTTTGCCAAAGAGTTTCATTTTGGTCCTGACTGCATATTTGGAAATCAGGCACCCTTTGATTTTGATGTGTCAGTGAAAGATATTTATTCAACTCTTAAAAATGCAGCGACGATGTATATTATTCCAAAGGTAATGTTTTCATTTCCGGGTAAATTGATTACATATCTGAATGAAAAAAAAGTAAATACGGTAATCTGGGCGGCATCAGCCCTTCGTATAGTGCAGAATCTCAAAGCACTGGATAAGGAATTACCACAGCATCTGCGTACCATTATGTTTTCCGGTGAGGTGATGCCCAACCGGGTATTGAATTATTGGCGCCATTATCTGCCGGAGGTAAAGTATGTTAACCTTTACGGACCTACTGAAATTACCTGTAACTGTACGTTTTATAAGGTAGACAGGCCGTTTCGGGATGAAGAAGTGCTTCCCATAGGAACGGCATTTGAAAATACCGGGATTATCTTATTGAATGACAAAAATGAACTGGCGCAGGAAGATGAGACGGGAGAAATTTGTGTAAGAGGAAGTTCTCTTGCGTTGGGATATTATAATAATCCCGAGAAAACCAGGGAGGCATTTTGCCAGAACCCTCTGAATCAGATGTATCCGGAAATCATCTACCGAACCGGGGATTTAGGAAAATACGATAAGGACGGAAATTTAATGTTTCTGTCCAGAAAAGATTATCAGATTAAGCATATGGGACACCGGATTGAACTTGGAGAGATCGAAGTGGTAGCAAATGCTCTCCCGGTTTTGGATGCTGCGTGCTGCATATATGATGAAGTTAAAGAAAAAATTGTCATGTTCTACCAGGCGGGAGAAAAGTGTGACAGAGAGGTTCTAAAATCCATGGGACAGAGTCTTCCGAAATACATGTTCCCGAATAAATTAAAGTTTTATGAGACACTGCCCCTTAATAAAAACGGTAAGATTGACCGCGTATTGTTAAAGAAGGAATATATGGAAAATGAATAAGATGGATATTGGTTATAAGGAAATTATCGTGGTGGGAACGACCCGGCTCGCCTGTCAGTGCCTGTCCTATGTGCGTAAAATGGATGGAGGTCTTTTGGTTCATTTTTGGGATACGGGAGAGGAAGCAAATGATGCGGCAAGGGAATCATTCCGTAATGATAATATATCTTATCTTGCGAAAACGAAAACAGAGATTATGGATGAATTGAAAAACTGGGGGCGGAAAACGCTGGTTTTCAGTATTATGAATCCGTATTTGTTTCCGGCTGCTGTAGTGGATAATAATAATCTGAATATCATCAACCTTCATCACGCTTTACTGCCCCGTCACAGAGGGCGAAATGGTGAAGCCTGGGCAGTTTTTGAAGGGGATCAGGAAGCAGGGATAACCTGGCATCGCGTAACGCCTGGTGTTGATGATGGCGACATTGTCATACAAAAACAAACACCTGTTACAGAAGATATGACTTCGATCAAATTACTGCGTCTGCAGAATCGGCTTGCTTATGAAGGTTTTGAGGAAGTATTCATGGATTTGCTGACGGACCGTGTAAAGTATCGAAAGCAGATGATTCCTGAGGACAGTAAAATTAATCTGAATAAGACTATTCCCGGTGGGGGTTATCTTAATCTGCAGTGGACAGGAGAGCAGATCAGCCGTTTTCTAAGAACTATGGACTATGGAATTTTGAACACTCTTGGAATTCCGAAGGTTGAGTTTGAAGGCAGGATATATGCCTGGAAAAAGTACAGGATTGAAAAACCGGGTACCATACAAGATTCCGTTGTATTGCAGGAAGACTGCTTACATATAAAGAAAGATGGATATAGTTTTACATTAAAAAAAATATTTGACACAGAGAAAGGAAGTAAATAGCAATGAAAGAAGAATTGATGGAGATTTTAACGGAATTAAGGCCGGATGTAGAGTTTGAGGCGGAAACAAAACTGATTGATGACGGAGTATTGGATTCTTTTGATATTGTTTCTTTGGTGGGAGAACTGAATGATGCTTTTGATATTGAAATTAATGTAGAACATCTCATGCCGGAAAACTTTAATAATGTGGAAGCGATGCTGCAGCTGATTACATCTCTGCAAGATGAGGATTAAAACATGGCTTTTGTATCAGGCTCATTTTTAGTTTTTCTTTTCCTGGTATTTGCGGCATACTTTTTAACACCAAAGAAATACCAATGGGTCATACTTTTACTTGCCAGCTATATCTTTTATGCATTTTCAGGTGTAAAGTTACTGTTCTTTTTAGTACTGACCACCATTGTGACTTTCATGACGGGACGATTACTGGGCAGTGTAAACCAGCAGACTTCTCAATACCTGGCAGCTCAGAAGAAAAGCCTCAGCAGGGAAGAAAAGAAAGAATATAAAAGCGGGCAGACAACAAAAAAGAGAAGAATACTATTTTGCGCAGTTCTGGTAAACCTGGGCATTCTGATCTTTTTGAAATATTTTAACTTCCTGGCAGGGAATGTGAATTCTGTAATTTCTTTATTTGGGAGCAATGCTAAGATTCCGGTATTGAATTTACTGCTTCCACTGGGGATTTCCTTTTATACACTGCAGTCAATTGCTTATGTGGTAGATGTGTATCGGGGGAAGTATGAACCAGATGGAAATATAGCAAAATTTGCATTATTTATGTCATATTTTCCACAGATTGTGCAAGGACCAATTGCTCGTTATGATCAGCTGGCGCATCAGCTCTATGAGTCCCATAAGTTTGAATATAACCGTGTTACACAGGGAGCACAGCTGATTCTGTGGGGATTTATCAAGAAACTGGTAATCGCTGACCGGCTGGCTGTGATTGTAAATCCTATTTTTGACAATTATCAGAACTATGGAGGAATTTTGCTGTTTATAGCAGCAGCCGGCTATGGATTTCAGGTATATGCAGATTTTTCAGGCGGAATGGATATTGCCAGAGGAGTATCGCAGATCCTTGGAATTGATCTGGTTCTGAACTTTGAACGACCGTATTTTGCCCGCTCTCTTGCTGAATTCTGGCGCAGATGGCATATAACTCTGGGAAGCTGGATGAAAGATTACGTATTTTATCCACTATCTCTTTCCAAACAGTTTTCCAAACTGGGGAAAGCTACCAGAAAAGTACTGGGTAATTATATCGGCAAAAAACTGCCAACATTTTTAAGCATGTTTATTGTATTTATGCTGGTAGGTGTCTGGCATGGTTCCAGCTGGAAATATGTGGGATACGGTCTGTGGAATGCTGTAATCATTGTAAGCAGTATCTTACTGGAGCCTTTTTATATCAGTGTGGCACAGAAATTTAAAGTAAACACGGAGTGTTTCGGATGGCGTTTTTTTCAAATGGTACGTACATTCCTGATTTGCAGTTTTGGGAGATTCTTTTCCAGAGGCTTGTCATTTCTGGTTGCGGTGGACATGATTAAGAGAACATTTACGGAATTCAATCCATGGGTTTTATTCGATGGTACGCTGTTGAACCTGGGTTTATCCATATATAATATTTTAGTTCTGGTTTTCATGATCATTGTAATGTTAATTGTTGGAAACTTACAGGAAAAAGGAATACATATCCGGGAAACAATTGCAAGACAGAATCTGTATTTCCGGTGGATGATATATCTGGGTGCACTGGTATTAGTATTGGTGTTTGGTATATATGGTCCGGGTTATTCAGCGGCAGAATTTATATATCAACAATTTTAACAAGAAAAGAGCATGTTTGAACAGGCTCTGAGAAGGCTATTGGAATCAGAAGCAGGAGCTTTTGTGAAAGGTAGCCTTTTCTTTACATCTGAGGGAATGAAAAGGGGAAGAGCAGTATCAGTTTAAAATGAAGTAATGTGGGGTACTTACTTATGATACTTACTTATGATACTGAATGATTTAAAGTTTAAAGGGAGAGTCAAAAAACAAAAGTGAGGTTATGAAATGAATAAAATATTTCGTGGGTTAAAGTGCGCTGATTCCAAAAACAGAAGGAGTCAACGTCTTCATTACTATGCAGTTTATACGATATTGTTTGTTCCGGTTGCTTTTATGTGTTTCTTTGGTTTTTTGCTGGATGATAAGTCTTTGATATGGAAAGTGGACGGCTTAAATCAGCATTACAGCGCCCTGGTATATTTGGGAAAGTATCTGAGAAATATTATTGCTACTCTGTTTTCAACAGGGAAGCTATCCATACCACTTTGGGATGCAAATATCGGCTATGGTTCTGATATTTTGAGTACCTTAAATTATTATGTGATTGGAGATCCGCTGAATCTATTGTCTGTATTTGTGCCGGAAGCCTTAACGGAGTATCTTTATGAATTTTTAATTTTTCTCCGGATCTACCTTGCCGGGATTGCATTTTCGGCATATTGCAGGATGATGAAAAAAGGCAGATTTGCAACTCTTTGTGGAACCTTTACATATGCTTTTTGCGCATTTGCACTCTATACGGCAGGCAGGCATCCGTTTTTTATTAATCCGATGATATATCTGCCTTTACTTTTAATTGGGATTGAAAAAATTTTTGCAGGTAAAAAACCTTATTTTTTTATCGGTATGGTATGCATTTCTGGAATCAGTAATTTTTATTTTTTTTATATGCTGAGCATTCTTATTTTTATTTATGCGGTAATCCGTTTTTTTGGACTTTATCAGGAACATCGTGTTAAAAATTTCTTTTTATGCCTGAGAAATTTTACGGGTTATTATTTAACCGGTGTGCTGCTGGCGTGCGCGGTTTTTCTACCCAATGCACTGGCATTATTATCCAGTGAGCGTTTTCGGGTAGACAGAGCTTTTCAATTGTTTTATGACAGAGATTATTACAAAGCACTGCCCTTTAATCTGCTGTCCTATAAAATGATAACGAATTGGACGCTGTTTGGCTGTGCGGCTATTGTGATACCTGCACTTTTGCTGCTATTTTGGGAGTGGAAAAAACATAAAGAACTGGTAATCGGTTTTGTAGTGTTGTCAGCATTCTTTTTATCACCGGTTATAGGCAGGGTAATGAATGGATTTTCCTATGTTTCCAACAGATGGTCATGGGGGTACTGCTTTTTGCTGGCTTTCATCCTGACCACAATGCTGCCGGATTTATTACATTTAAAGAAAAAGCAGCTGGTACTGATATCTTCTCTGATTGCCGGCTATCTGGCGGGTTATCTGTTACTTTTTAGCAAGTCCGGCATCGATACGTCTTTGATTCCGTCATGGCTTATTTTGATTATCACAATTGCTGTCCTGGCAGTTATATCTGTCCTGGGCAGAAAAGGCAGAATTTCCGGAAGTAGATTGAAAATATACTCCTATATTTCCGTATTTGCGGTGATAGTATCCAGTATCGTGTTATATGGAAACCTGAATTATTTTCCCCGTAATCACAATTGGGATGTTTATGTGACTAAAGGAACTGCTTATGAGGAGGTGATTAACAGCCAGTCGGGGGCGGTAAGAAAGATTGGAGACGGAGAGTTTAACCGTTTTGAAATACTGGATCAGGATTCTGACTCACCGGCAACGAATATGGCAATGCTAAATGGTGTAAGCGGCACCAGTTTTTATCTCAGCCAGTCAGACTGTAATGTATACAGAGCGTTAAGCGAGAATGCTAACCGCTTTAATCATAGTTTCTCCTATAAAAGCCTGGATAACCGTGTGATGCTGGGGACTTTGTCTAATGTTAGATATGAGATCGCAGACAAAGGACAGGTCGATAATATTTTTTACGGTTATGAGCCGTATGAGGATAAAAATACCGGTAGTTTGAACTATCAGATATATAAAAACAGATACAGTCTGCCTTTTGGGTATACTTATTCCGGATATATTCCGAAACAGGAGTATGAAAAGCTGAGCCCGCTTAAGAGACAGGAGGCAATGATGCAAGGGGCAGTTCTGGATCATGAACAAACTGATTTTAATAAGGCTGATCTTGAGTTTACGGAACGTGAACTTCCGTTTCGCATGAAGTGTTCCAAAAATGTTTCCTATAAAAATGGAGTATTTGACGTGAAAAAGCCATCTTCCGTGACAATCGAATTTGAAGGTATGGATGCAGCCGAAACCTATCTTTATTTTGAAAGCCTGCTGTATCATGGGAAAGGGAATGGGAATTCCATGGCTTCCGTAAGTGTAAAAGCAAATGGTGTAAAAAAATTTATTTATTTATTAACACCGGGGCGAAGATATTTTGAAGGGGTACGTGACCATGCGGTGAATTTAGGATATCATCAGAAGGCATTGAATTCCATTAAAATTAAATTTAAGAATAAGGGGAAATACTCCATCAAAGACCTGAAAGTGCTTTGCCAGCCAATGGATCAATATATTGGGCATGTAGAAGCATTAAAGGAAAATTATCTGCAAAACACGGAATTTGCTGCAAATAAAATTTCAGGAACTATGAAACTGGATTCCGCTAAGCTGCTCTGTCTGACTATACCATACTCCAAAGGCTGGACGGCATATGTGGATGGGAAAAAGACAGAGATTCTATGTACGAATACGATGTATAGCGGTATTTTATTAAAGAAGGGAACCCATTTTATTGAGTTAAAATATTTTACGCCTGGATTGAAAGCCGGACTTTTATGTTCCCTGCTGGGAATCATGTTTCTGATCTTAATTAAAATGGGAAGATATAATAGAAACCATAAGAAATATAAGAAATGACCCGTGCAGTTTTTCTTAATATTTCTTAAAAAAGTAAAGACAGATTGCATGATTTGAATAAGTTTGATAGAATTATGATGTTTGAAAGTTTTTAAAACAAAAGAGAAAAGTGTGCATCAGATATTACAAGTGAGGGTATGAAATGAAAGAGATGGTAAACAGGTTAAAGAAATTTGATTCGGGAAGCGCAAGGAATCAGCGTATCAACTATTATGTGGTTTATACGATTTTATTTATTGCAATTGCACTGGCATGTTTTTTGGGGTTTCTGCTGGACGGGAAATCCATGATTTGGAAAGTAGATGGACTGAATCAGCACTATAGTTCCCTGGCGTATTTTGGCAAGTATTTAAGAGGTATTATTACCAGATTTTTTTCCACAGGTAAATTGTCCATACCACTTTGGGATCCCCATATAGGATATGGTTCAGATGTAATAAATACCTTAAATTATTATGCGATTGGGGATCCCCTCAATCTTCTGGCTGTATTTGTACCGGCATCCAGAGCGGATTATCTCTATGAATTTTTAATTCTATTCAAGATGTATCTTGCAGGTGTCAGCTTTTCAGCCTTTTGCAAAATGATGAATAAGGGAAGATTTGCAACGCTTTGCGGTGCATTCACGTATGCTTTTTGTACTTATGCACTTTATACAGCAGGGAGACATCCTTTTTTTATAAATCCAATGATTTACTTACCTCTGCTGCTAATTGGAATAGAAAAGATTTTTGCAAAGAAAAAGCCTTATTTTTTCATTGCAATGGTATTTATATCCGGAATCAGTAACTTTTACTTTTTTTATATGCTAAGCATTTTGATTGTAGTCTATGCAATCGTCCGTTTTTTTTTCATTTACCAGGAGCACCGGATCAAAAATTTCTTTTTATGCCTGAGAGATTTTGCCGGATACTACATTACGGGAGCACTCATGGCATGTGCTATATTTTTGCCAAATGCACTGGCATTAATGTCCAGTGAACGATTTAGCGTAGACCGTGCTTTTCAACTGTTTTATAACAGCCAGTATTACAAAGCACTTCCATTTAATATGTTGTCTAATAAAATGATTGGCAACTGGACGCTTCTTGGTTGTGCTGTTATCGTAATACCGGCAGTACTTCTCCTGATCGTGGAATGGAAAAAACATAAAGAGCTTGCAATTGGGTTTGTGGTTTTATCTGTATTTTTTATGTTCCCGATGATCGGACGCGCCATGAATGGATTTTCCTATGCTTCTAACAGATGGGAATGGGGATACTGTTTCCTGCTGGCATTTATATTGACGGCAATGCTGCCGGACTTACAGCGTTTGAGAAAAAAGCAGATTGCATTTATTTCCGGAGGAATTATCTGTTACCTGTTATGCTACCTGATTGTGACGAGGAACAGGGGGATAGACATCTCTCTAGTACCTTCGTGGATTATCCTGTTCATTACCGTTGGAGTGTTGGCTGCCGTATCATTAAAGAGCAACAAAGGGAATGCCTTAATTAGCGAAAAAAACAATGCTACCCGATACCTGCCCTACTTATCAATATTTGCGGTAACGGCTGCCAGCATTGTGGTGTATGGAAATCTGGATTATTTTCCGAGAAAGGATAATCTGGATATTTATGTGACAAGAGGAGAAGCTTACTCAGAGGTAGTGAACGGACAGGCAGGGGCGGCAAGTAAGATTGAAGATAGAGACTTTAACCGCTTTGAAATTCTGGACCAGTCCCCCAGTTCTACCGCAACGAATATGGCAATGCTGAATGGCGTCAGCGGTACCAGTTTTTATCTCAGCCAGTCAGACAGCAATGTATACAAAGCATTAAGCGAAAATGCAAACCGTTTTTATCACAGCTTTTCCTATAAAAGCCTGGACAACCGTGCAATGCTTGGAACATTGTCAAATGTAAAGTATGAAATCGTAGAGAAGGGGAAATCCGATAATATTTTCTTTGGATATGAGCCTTATCAAGATGAAAAGACGGATGGGTTGAATTACCAGATCTATAAAAATAAATACAGCCTGCCTTTTGGTTATACTTATTCCGAATATATCACAACGGATCAGTATCAAAATATGAGTCCGCTAAATAGGCAGGAAGCAATGATGCAGGGAGCGGTTTTAGAGCAGGAGATAACCGATTTAAATAAGGCAGATCCCAAGTTTACGGAAAAAGAAATACCGTTTGAGGTGCAGGACTCTAAAAATGTATCTTATAAAGACGGCGTGTTTCGGGTAAAGAAGGAATCTTCCGTAACCATTATATTTAAAGGGGCAGAAGCATCCGAGACCTATCTCTATTTTGAAGATCTGTTATTTGAAGGTGGCAGTGACCGTAATTCCAAGGCGTTAGTCAGCATAAATGGAAATGGGATTCGCAAATTCTTATATCTGCTGTCACCCGACAGGAGATCTTTTGAGGGAGTGCGGGATCATGCTGTGAATCTTGGATATAGCGAAGACGGGTTAACCTCTATCAAAATTAAATTTAAAAATAAAGGTAAATATTCGTTTCAGGACTTGAAAGTAGTCTGCCAGCCAATGGAAAAATATCCGGTGCAGGTAGAAGCGCTCAAAGCAGACCATCTGGAAAATACAGAATTTGCAGCCAATAAAATATCCGGAACCATTGATCTGGATACTTCAAAGCTCTTATGCCTGACGATTCCTTATTCAAAAGGATGGACAGCTTATGTGGATGGTAAAAAAACGGAAATTTTACGTACCAACACCATGTATAGTGGTATTGTACTGGATAAAGGGAATCACTTGGTGGAATTAAAGTATTTTACGCCTGGTCTTAAAGCCGGACTCCTGTGTACGGGAATAGGTGTGATTTCTTTTGTGGTTATGATCTTTTATAATAAAAAGAGGAAGAGAGTATGACAAAGAAGGAGGCTTTTCGGGCATTTGTTTTTCTCTGCGTTTCCATCTGTGTTTTTTGTGGACTTGCATCCGTGTTAAAGATTAAAAATACGGATGGTGCGGAACGATTTAATACCTTTTATAAGGAAGAGAAGAATAGCCTGGATGCTGTTTATATTGGTTCCAGTGGGACGGATCGCTACTGGAATGCCCCTATGGCTTACCATGATTATGGGATAGCGGTGTATCCGCTGACTACAAACTCCCAGCCGGTTGCGGCTATCAAAGGCTGTATCAGGGAGGTTCTCAAAACGCAGAATCCGGAAGTATTTATTGTTGAAATTAGAAGCGTGAGAAAAGTAGTGGATCAGATCACTGACTCCACGCTTCATCAGGCCGTGGAATTTATGAAACCCTCTTTTAACAGACTTAAAACTACGAAAGAGATTATGGATTTCAGAGGTTATGGATTAGCTGAAAGTATGGAATTTTATATCCCGTTTATCAAGTTTCATTCCAGATGGGAAAAGATAAAGAAAACAGATTTCGTTAAAAAATATAGCGATCTGAAAGGAACTTGGGTAGGGAAAAAAGCATCCTTTATGCGTAACGGGAAGGAGATGATTTCAAAGCCTACCCGGGATCAGGCCCCGGTCCAGGAAAAAGTAGAGACTGTCCTGAGAGATTTGATGGAATTCTGCAATGAGAACAATGTAAAGATATTATTTGTAGCGTCCCCATTTAATGTGGATCTGGAAGCGCGCAAAGAATTTAATTATACGATGGATCTGGCATCGCAATATGGCTTTCCGTCTATTGACTTTAATCAAATATATGACGAAGTGGGGATAGACTTTTCCCATGATTTTTATAACAAAGAGCATGTAAATATTTATGGCAGTGAGAAGTATACAAGATACTTGTCAAATTACCTTATGGAACATTATAATATGCAGGATAAACGCAATGACCCGGTCTATGCATCCTGGGAAGAATCTTATCAGAAATACGAAAAGATTATCAAAAAAGGAAAACAGACTTGGGGCGAATAGCATTCAATTGTGTAAATTTGCCGAAAAGAAATATTCCTTGCTGTAATCTGCAATATTTGATATAATACCCGTAGCGCAATTCAAAAACGGCGCATTTTTGCGCTTTATAAACAAAATCTGGAGGAAATAAAAGTGAGAACATATCTGGTAACAGGAGGAGCAGGCTTTATTGGCTCTAATTATATTCACTACATGTTTAAGAAATATGACAGCGAAATTCGAATCATCAATGTGGACTGTCTGACATATGCAGGAAATCTGGAGAATTTAAGAAGTGTAGAAAATCGTGATAATTATACGTTCGTAAAAGCAGATATCTGCGATAGTGATGCCATTACGAAGATTTTTGAAGAAAATGAGATTGACCGCGTAGTACATTTTGCGGCTGAGAGTCATGTAGACAGAAGCATAAAGAACCCGGAAGTTTTTGTTAAGACGAATGTATTAGGAACGCTGGTTATGTTAAATGCGGCAAAGGCAGCCTGGGAGCTTCCGGACGGAACATTCAAGGAAGGTAAAAAGTTCCTGCATGTATCCACAGATGAAGTATACGGCTCTTTGGAAAAAGAGGATGAGTTCTTCTATGAGACAACTCCTTATGATCCACACAGCCCGTATTCAGCAAGTAAAGCATCTTCCGATATGCTGGTGAAATCCTATATGGATACTTATAAATTTCCTGCTAATATTACGAACTGCAGTAACAATTACGGACCTTACCAATTCCCGGAAAAGTTGATTCCGTTGATTATCAACAATGCTCTGCAGGGTAAGAAACTTCCTGTATATGGTGACGGTAAGAACGTAAGAGACTGGTTATATGTGGAAGACCATGCAAAGGGTATTGACATGGTACAGGAGCAGGGAAGACTTTTTGAAACCTATAATATTGGCGGACATAACGAAAAACAGAATATAGAGATTATTCATATTATCCTGAACACGCTGCAGGAAATGCTGCCGGAAGGTGATCCGAGAAAAGAATTAGTCAGTGAAAACCTGATTACTTATGTAGAAGACCGGAAAGGCCATGACAGACGATATGCAATTGCACCGGATAAGATTAAGGCTGAAATTGGCTGGTATCCGGAAACGAAATTTGAAGATGGCATTAAGCTGACAATCAAATGGTTTTTTGAAAACGAAGATTGGATGAAAAATGTGACCAGTGGTGATTATCAGAAATATTACCAGGAAATGTACAAATAAGTAAGCATATAGCAGTGCCGTACCAAGGCACTGCTCGTTTGCGTTAAATAGGAGGAAATAAAAATGAAGGGTATTATATTAGCGGGCGGTTCCGGAACAAGACTGTATCCACTTACAAAGGCAATTTCAAAACAGATTATGCCGGTTTATGATAAACCGATGATTTACTATCCATTGTCTATCTTAATGCTGGCTGGAATCAAAGAAATTTTAATTATATCCACACCAAGGGATCTTCCGGTTTTTGAAGATCTGCTGGGAGATGGTTCACAGCTGGGACTGCAGATGACTTATGCCGTACAGACAGAGCCGAGAGGATTGGCGGATGCATTTATTGTTGGCGAAGAATTTATTGGAAATGATAGTGTTGCGCTGATTTTGGGAGATAATATCTTTTATGGACAGAGTTTCTCCAAAATTTTAAGAGATGTAGCTGCCAGAGAAAAAGGTGCGACTATTTTCGGATACTATGTAAGAGACCCAAGAGAATACGGTGTGGTAGAGTTTGATGAAGATGGAAAGGCATTGTCCATCGAAGAGAAACCGGAGCATCCAAAGTCTAATTATGCGGTTCCGGGATTGTATTTTTATGACAACGACGTGGTAGAAATAGCAAAAAATGTAAAACCTTCCGCCAGAGGGGAAATCGAAATCACCAGTGTGAACAATGAGTATTTACGGAGAGGCACTCTTCATGTAGAGACTCTTGGAAGAGGATTTGCATGGCTGGATACGGGCAACCATGACTCCTTATTAGATGCAGCAGACTTTGTTGCAGCATTCCAGAAACGTCAGGGACTTTATATTTCCTGCATTGAAGAAATCGCTTACCGCAGAGGATTTATAAACAAAGAGCAGTTGATTGAACTCGCTCAGCCGCTTCTTAAGACGGAATATGGACAGTATCTCATGGAGATTGCAAACGGTCTGTAATTGATCTGTTATTTCCGGGATGAGGCAGAAGTGAAAAGCTGAAAGAAAATTATGATACAGAAAGGAAGCCACGATGATTCTTTCAGCGTGTTTGATTGTGGCAGTATTGCAGGCAGTCCTGCAATAGAAATGGGTAAAAAAATGGGTAAGATTACAGTAGAGACATGTGAAATAGAAGGTTTAAAAGTGATTACACCTGCCGTATTCGGCGATGAACGCGGTTATTTTATGGAAACATATAATTTAAATGATTATAAAGAAGCAGGGTTAGATATGGAATTTGTCCAGGATAATCAGTCTATGTCTAAAAAAGGCGTACTGCGAGGCTTGCATTTCCAGATTAATTTCCCACAGGATAAATTAGTGCGGGTCGTTTCCGGTGAAGTATTTGATGTTGCCGTGGATTTAAGGGAAGGCTCCAAAACTTATGGAAAATGGTTCGGTGTGGTACTTTCAGCGGAAAATAAAAAACAGTTTTTTATTCCGAAAAACTTTGCACATGGCTTTGTAGTATTGTCTGATACCGCGGAATTTGCTTATAAATGTACGGATTTTTATCATCCGAATGATGAAGGCGGACTGGCATGGAACGATCCTGAAATAGGAGTAAAATGGCCGATCCCAGCTGATATGCAGCTTATCATTTCTGATAAAGATCAGAAGTGGGGCGGCATTGCGACACTGAAGAAATAATAGAGGTAGTTAAATGTTAAGTAGAATAATTTCCCTGCCGTCAGAGCTGTACCATAACCGTAAACTGATCATGCAGCTGGCAAAAAATGATTTTAAAACGAGATTTGCAGGTTCGTATCTTGGGATTATCTGGGCATTTGTCCAGCCCATTGTAACCGTTCTTGTCTATGCATTTGTATTTTCCAAATTAAGGAACGGTCCGGTTCGTGATGTGCCTTTTGTATTGTGGCTGGTTGCAGGTCTGGTTCCCTGGTTTTTCTTTTCGGAAGGACTGAACAACGGGACGAATGCTTTTATTGAGTATAGTTATCTGGTTAAAAAAGTAGTTTTTAAAATCAGTATTCTTCCGGTGGTAAAAGTAATATCGGCACTGTTTGTACATTTGTTTTTTATTGTAGTAGTTCTTGTTATGTATACGGTGTCCGGGCATTATCCGACCCTCTATGCATTGCAGATTATTTATTATTCGTTTTGTATGTTTATGATGGTATTGGCGCTGTCCTATGTTACCAGTGCCATTGTAATCTTTTTCAGGGATCTGACTCAGATTATCAATATTATCCTGCAGGTAGGTGTCTGGATGACGCCTATTATGTGGAATTTTGAAGATCTGAAGATTACCGGGATACTGGCAGTGATTTTTAAACTGAACCCGATGTATTATATTGTGTTTGGCTACCGTGAGTCATTAATCGATAAAGTGGGCTTTTGGAACCATCCCTGGCAGACGCTTTATTTCTGGGTATTTACGGCAGTTTTATTCTTTATAGGTGCCAAACTATTTAGAAAATTAAAGGTACATTTTGCAGATGTTTTGTAGGAAGAGGTAGAATGAATGGATGAAATAGCGATTAAGGTAGAAGACCTTACGAAAATATATAAGTTGTATGACAAGCCTACCGACCGGTTGAAGGAATCATTGGGCCTTAGCAGGAACAAAGTTCTTTCCAAAGATCACTATGCTCTGCAGCATGTCAGCTTTGATGTAAAAAAAGGTGAGACGATTGGCATTATCGGAACCAATGGTTCCGGGAAGTCTACGATTTTAAAGATCATTACAGGTGTATTGAATCCCACCGGCGGAAATCTGACGGTAAACGGCAGAATTTCAGCGTTGTTAGAGCTGGGTGCGGGTTTCAATATGGAATACACCGGAATTGAAAATATATATCTGAATGGAACCATGATTGGGTTCACAAGAGAAGAAATTGAAAAAAAGATCGATGATATCCTGGAGTTTGCCGATATTGGTGAATTTATTCATCAGCCGGTGAAGACTTATTCCAGCGGTATGTTTGTTCGTCTGGCATTTGCAGTTGCCATTAATATAGAACCGGAGATTTTGATTGTGGATGAAGCCCTCTCTGTTGGAGACGTATTTTTCCAGACAAAGTGTTACCGCAAGTTTGAGGACTTTAAGAAGATGGGCAAGACCATTCTTCTGGTAAGCCATGACCTGAGCAGTATCAGTAAGTACTGTGACCGGGTTATTCTCCTGAATAAGGGTAAGAAGCTGGCTGAAGGCGTGCCGAAACAGATGGTGGACATGTATAAGAAGGTTCTTGTTAACCAGCTGGATCTGGATGACCAGGGGAAGCTTACGGAAGTCGTACCGGAGAAAAAGATTGTATTGGCAGCGGATATAGAGAATCAGGAAGAATGGAGTCCGTCTTTTGAAGTGAATCCCCATATTAACGAATATGGAGATAAGAAGGCTGAAATTGTCGGTTTCAATATTTTGGACGAAAAAGGACTGTCCAGTAACACCATTGAAAAAGGAAGCACCTGCACCGTAAAGATGCGTGTGAGGTTTCATGATAAGATAAATGATCCGATTTATGCATTTACGATCACTGATCTGAAAGGAACAGACATTACCGGTACCAACAGTCTATTCGAAAAAGTGAATGTACAGAGCAAAGGACCGGGAGAATATCAGGAAATAGCATTTACCCAGCGTATGGATATGCAGGGAGGAGAGTATATGCTCTCTCTTGGATGTACCGGATATGATCAGGTGGATTTTGTTGTACATCACAGGTTATATGAGGTATGCAATATGACCATCGTATCAACTAAGAATACCGTTGGTTTCTATGATGCGAATTCGAAAGTTGCGTTATTGAACTAGTGCCTGTTTAGCACAGCTGGCAGAAAGCAATTTTCAAACACGCTCTAATGCGGCATTTCCAATACAGGGAAAGGAAAAGGATTGACAATGGAGGAACAGGTGGGAAAAGTCCGGCTGGATTATAAATATTATCCGGGCGAAGATTTGTACAGCGACGGCAAAATTGAAGATATGCTTCTGGAAATTGCAAGCCGTTATGAAGAAGAGGAATTAAATCAGGTGATTGCAGACAGCCGGGACTGGTCGGTGTTATACCACATGTCTCATATCAGACAGAACATCATTGACTGGTTTCCCTTTCAAAAAGAGGGAGAGGTTTTGGAAATCGGCTCCGGTTGCGGAGCGATCACCGGTGCACTGGCACGAAGGGTAAAAGAGGTTACCTGCATTGAACTGTCTAAAAAGAGAAGTCTGATCAACGCTAACCGTAACCGGAATTATGACAATATTAACATATGTGTGGGGAACTTCGCAGATATTGAGAAAAGCCTCGATAAGAAGTTTGATTATATTACATTGATTGGTGTCTTTGAATATGCGGAGGGATATATTGGGACGGATGAACCATATACCGAGTTTTTACGTTTAATCGGAAGCCATTTAAAACCCCAGGGAAAACTGATTATTGCCATTGAAAACCGGCTGGGACTTAAATACTGGGCGGGATGCAGGGAAGATCATGTGGGAACCTATTTTGAGGGATTGGAAAATTATCCGAATACCAGCGGTGTGCATACTTTTTCCAAACCGGAACTGGAAGATATCTTTAAAGAGGCCGGCTTTGCAAATGTGGATTTCTATTATCCATACCCGGACTATAAGCTTCCAATGACGATTTATTCAGATGAATATCTTCCCAAAAAGGGAGAATTGAATAAAAATATCTGGAATTTTGACAGAGAGAGGCTTCTTTTATTCGATGAGGAAAGAGTGTTTGATTCTTTGATAGACAGCCGCTTGTTTCCGCTGTATTCCAATTCATACCTGACGATCTTAGAGCGTGTTTAAACAGATATGCTCCAGAAAGGAACAAATAATTATTATGAAAAAAGTGGTATATTCCAAATTTTCAAATGAAAGAAGTAAAGCATTTGATATTCGTACAGATATCCTGATTGACGAACATAAGAAAAAAACAGTCCGGAAGGTACCCTGCTATGAAGAGGGAATTTCTCATGTCAATAATATAAAGAGATGGTACGATGAACTGTCCCGGATGTTTCAGGGTACGAAGATTTCGGTTAATCACTGTGCATTGACCGAAGAAGGTGTAGAACTGGAATATCTGGAGGGGATGTATACTTTAGAAGAGGGTCTGCATCATCTGTGGCAGTCCGGCAAGAAAGAAAAAGCCATGAAGTATCTGAATATCTATATTGAGATCATACGTGAGAGTGCTACAGAGCCTTTTAAAATGACGGATGAATTCAGAGAAATCTTTGGTGAACCGGATCTTCCGGCAGACTTGTATTCCATGCCGGTATCGGATATAGACATGGTACTTGGCAATATTCTGGTGGGCAAAGGCTGGAATCTGATCGATTATGAATGGACCTTTGCCTTTCCCATTCCGGTTGACTTTGTAATATTCCGTGTTGTGCATTATTTTTTACATGGGAATGAAGATATCGCGAAAACCGATCAGGCACCTTATTTTCAGGAAGAAGGGATCAGTCCGGAACAGATACCGGTTTATCTGGAAATGGAAAAAGCCTTTCAGGACTATGTAGTACGGGGACACGTACCAATTCGTGAGATGTACAGCTCGATTTCCCAGGGATTTATTGACCTGAGAGGTGATGGACTGGGAGTGAATTATCACCCTAAGACGAAGTTTGTAAGTACCTTGTATCATTCCGGGGGAGAAGTCTTCTCCGAGGAGCGGTCCGAACATCAGAAATTATATCTGGATAAAGACGGCTGTTTTTCCGTTACGTTTAAAATTGAGAATCCGGGAGACATCAGTATGCTCCGGTGGGACCCTCTGGAGCGGGAAATCTGCCGCTGCAGAATCGACAAAATTATTTCCGAGTGTATGACACAGACTGAACCTCTAAATGGATTCCACCAGGGAGACTGGGAGGTTTTCTGGGATTATGATCCGGCGTATGTGATCCACGGTGATTTTAAAGAACTGCGTACAATCACAATTCAGGGACATATCGATATTCTGGATGAACGGGAAATGGTTAAGAATCTGGCAGCCCAGAGAAAAGAACTGATTACACTGCGGGAGAAGGCACAGCGCTATCATGACAAGGGAAAAGACCTGCAGAATCAGCTGCATGCCCTGAAACAGACAAAAGGTTTCCAGGCGATGGAAAAGATGCGTACAGCGCGAAACTATGCCAAGTTCAAGGCAAAACAGATGATGCCGCAAAAGCCGGATATACAAGTGGTAAAACCGAAAACATCTTACCAGATCTGGTTCGAAGCACAGCTTCTCACTGAGGCTCAGTTAGAGAGTCAGAGAAAGCATCAGTTTATCTATGAGCCGGTGATCAGCATTTTAGTTCCCACGTATCATACGCCGCTGAATTATCTCCATGAGATGATCGGTTCCGTCCAGTCACAGACCTATGGAAAATGGGAATTGTGTATTGCAGACGGCAGCTGTGGGAATAAAGAGCTGGAAGAAGCCTTAGAGACCTATGCAAAAAAGGATGCCAGAATTAAATATGTTCTGCTGGACAGCAATAAGGGCATTTCCGAGAATACCAATGGTGCGGTTCCTTTGGCAACCGGTGATTATATTGCGCTGCTGGATCATGATGATGTTCTGGCGCCAAATGCCCTGAGTGAGATGGTACAGGCACTGCAGGATAAGAAGACGGACATCGTTTACTCGGATGAAGATAAAGTAAATGCAGATCTCTCCGAACATATGGATCCCAATCTGAAGCCGGACTTCAGCCTGGATCTGCTGCGTTCCCATAATTATATCACCCATCTTTTTGTGGTGAAAAGCACGATCTTTCATGAAGCAGGCGGATTTCGAAAAGAATTTGACGGTGCCCAGGACTATGATCTGATGTTCCGTTGTATTGAAAAGGCAAAAGTGATTAAGCATGTGCCTAAAATTTTATATTACTGGAGAATGCACAGCAATTCTACTGCTGAGAATCCGGAAAGCAAAATGTATGCTTACGAAGCGGGAAGAAAAGCCATCGAGGAACATCTGAAACGCGTTGGTGTGAAAGCGGATGTGGAAAGAATGAATCTCTGGGGAATGAACCATGTGAAATACCATACACCGGGTGATCCCCTGGTTTCTGTTATTATTCCAAATAAAGACCATACGAAAGATCTGGATCTTTGCGTGCGTTCTGTCATGGATAAGAGTAATTATAAAAATATAGAATTTATTGTTGTGGAAAATAACAGTGAAAAGAATGAGACATTCTCCTACTATGAGAAACTGCAGCAGGAATTTCAAAATGTCCATGTGGTTACCTGGGAGAGTGGTTTTAATTATTCAGCCATCAATAACTTTGGCGTAAAACACGCAAAAGGTGATTATCTGCTGTTTTTAAACAATGATACGGAATTAATCAGTGAGGACGGCATTAGGGAAATGCTGGGCTGCTGTATGCGAAAAGAAGTAGGATGTGTTGGTGCGAAATTACTGTTTGCGGATGATACGGTACAACATGCCGGTATCGTACTGGGATTTGGAGGATTTGCAGGACATGTCTTTTCCGGAATAGGGAAGGATGACCTGGGCTTTATGCTCCGGCCTGTTATTAACTGTAATTATAGCGCCGTAACGGCAGCCTGCTTGATGGTTCGCCGCGAGGTATTTGAAGAAGTAGGACGTTTTAATGAAGATTTTGCCGTTGCGTTAAATGACGTGGAATTCTGTATGAAGGTACGGGAGAAAAAGTATCTGATTGTTTATAATGCTTTTTCTCTGTGGCATCATTACGAATCCAAGTCCAGAGGCTACGAGGATACGCCGGAAAAACAGGAGCGTTTCCAGAGAGAAGTAGAGAAGTTCCGTTCCATTTGGGGACCGGTTGTAGATGCAGGCGATCCTTATTACAATGAGAACTTCTCAGTAAACCGCGCGCCGTTTACCCTTTGGTAACCGGCAGTATGCGGTAATGAATTAGGAGGATACGGATGGAGCAATTATTTCATGTACAGATAGCCAGATTTCATCTGGAACACAGGGACTGCTATGTATTGCAGGGAATTTGTGAGGGAGATGAAATCACCGGTAAGAATATTTTTGCATATATGGATCGGGAGCGGCTTCCCGTGAAAGTTACGGACTTATCGGGGATAGAGGTGCGGAAAAAATATCTTGCAAAGGGGCTGGAAATTGACCGGGAGTATTATATATGGATTAAGCTTCCAAAAGAAATCGGCTCTTACAAAAAGTTATCCGTATTCCAAAAGGTGGAGGAGGAACAGAAGCAGATTTACCGGCTTCCGGCTTCCAACCTTTTAAAACAGCAAAAGGAAGTAAACTTCTGTATAGATGCCATCAGCGAAGGTGACGGAGGAAAAATGTCTGTCAGCGGCTGGGCGGCATCCAAAGAGCCTTATCAAATTGAAGTACAGGACAAAAAGGGCGCCAGAATAGAAGCAGAAATAAAATTCCACCAGCGTGTGGATCTGGCAGGTAATTTTCCGGAGGGGCAGCTTTGCAGTCAGGCAGGCTTCCAGATCGAATATCAGAAGCCAGCCGCCGCAAAGGTGAAGATCACGGTATCTGCATGTGGACTTCAGTCAGGCTATACGGTGGGTTCTTCCGCTGCCGGAAAGGCTGGACAGCCATCTTATTTTACAAAAGGTGTGGCATACCTGAAACGAAACGGCCTGGAGCGTGCCATTAAGCGCACGATCGAAAAAGTAATGCGTGTGGATCTGCATATTGAAGAGAACTATGGTAAATGGCGAAAGAAACACCTGATTTCCAGAGAGGAATTAGAGGAACAAAGACGTACCAAGTTCGAGAGAAGACCGCTGATCAGTATTGTGGTTCCTTTATATAAGACACCGATTCCCTACCTGAAAGAATTTGTGGAATCCGTGCAAAACCAGACTTACGAAAATTTTGAATTATGTCTTTCCGATGGAAGCGGAGAGGATTCGCCTCTTACCGGCACATTGAATGAATTGCAGAAAAAGGATACCAGAATTAAGGTAATCTATACGAAAAGGCAGATGCAGATTTCAGAAAATACCAATTGTGCAATTCAGATTGCAACGGGCAATTATATTGCGTTTGCAGACCATGATGATCTGCTGGCGCCAACTGCACTGTTTGAGTGTGTAAAAGCGATAAATGAAAATTCCCGTATTGACGTGCTCTATACGGATGAAGATAAAATCACCATGAATGGAAAGGAATATTTCCAGCCTCATTTTAAATCAGATTTTAATATTGATTTACTATGCAGTATGAATTACATCAGCCATTTATTTGTTGTAAAAAAAGAGCTTTTAAAGCAGGTTGGCTGTCTGCGGCAGGAATTTGACGGAGCACAGGACTATGACTTTATATTAAGGTGTGTGGAGCAGGCGAAAGAGATCTGCCATATTCCAAAAGCGCTTTATCATTGGCGTGCCCACAAGGATTCCACGGCGGAGAACCCGGAGAGCAAGCTCTATGCTTTTGAGGCGGGAAAACGCGCGGTACAGGCACATTATGACAGGATTGGTATCGAAGCAGTTGTTACAAACGGGGAATATCTGGGGCTGTATAAGACCAGATTTGTCATACCGGATGAGAAGCCGCTGATTTCGATTATTATACCCAACAAAGACCATTCTGCGGATCTGGATAAATGTGTACAATCTATTTTAACCAAATCGGCTTATCCCAATATAGAGTTTATTATTGTGGAAAATAACAGTTCGGAAAAAGAAACATTTGAATATTACCGGAAACTGGAGGCAGAACATGAGTGTGTGCATGTTGTCTGCTGGGGAGATGTATTTAATTACTCCGGGATCAATAATTTTGGTGTTCGGCATGCAAAAGGAAAATACCTGCTGTTTTTAAATAATGACACGGAGATTATCAACAGAGACTGTCTGGAGGAAATGCTGGGTTATTGTATGCGGGATGACGTGGGAGCAGTGGGAGCCAGACTCTATTTTGAGGATAACACCATTCAGCATGCAGGCGTTGTCATTGGCTTTGGCGGAATTGCAGGACATGCATTCATCGGCAGCCTGCGGGAAGATAACGGATATTTTTCCAGAATTATCTGTGCTGCTGATTTAAGCGCGGTAACAGCGGCGTGCATGATGGTAAAAAGAAGTGTGTTTGAAGAGACAGGCGGGTTTGATGAGCGTCTTCAGGTTGCATTTAATGACATAGACTTCTGTCTCAAAGTCAGGGCACTTGGTAAGTTAGTGGTGTATAACCCATATGCAGAGCTTTATCATTATGAATCCAAATCAAGGGGATATGAGGATACTCCGGATAAAGTCCAGCGTTTTAACAGGGAAGCCAACGTATTTCTGCGGAAATGGCCGGAAATTCTGGAAAAAGGAGATCCGTATTACAACGTGAATTTATCGCTGGACAAGGCGGATTTCTCGTTGAAGGTTTAATTGGCAGTATCGCATGTGGACCAATATTGCAGCAGCAGGCTTTCGTCATTGAAATTTGGCGACTGCCGCACTTTTGGCACAGCACATGTATTATAAAGGGAGGAACGTATGGTACAGGGGAAAAATACAAGCAGTTTTAAGACGGCAGGAATTCTGAGCCTGATCATTTTAGGTGCCTGCCTACTTGTTTTTCAGAGTTATCTATTTGGAAATGAAACCTTTGTCTTTGGAGACATCGGTTCTGATACAAAGCAGCAATATCTGATGCAGTACAATACCATCGTAAATCATTTGAGAAATGGGAGTTTCTCACTTTGGGATTTCAATAATGGATTTGGGGTAAATATGTTTGGCTTAAACCTGACGGATCCTTTTCTGATGGTGCTTTACCTGCTGGGCGTGGTATTTGGGCCGGAGCATCTGGCATCTTATCTGGTCTACTTCCAGATTCTCAAGATCGTTCTTGCGGGGATTGCCGTATATTATTATTTATCCTGTTTTTCACTATCCGAATATGGGAAGATGCTTGCGGGATTTATGTATGCATTCAGTGGTTTCATGGTGGTATGGGGACAGCATTACCAGTTTGCAACAGTAGTGGTGTTCTTTCCGCTGCTGTTATTCTGTTTAGAAAAAACACTGATTGGGAAAAAATACAAGATGCTGCTTGCGGCAGTCTGCGGCGTCATTGTTTTTGGAAGCTTATACTGGGGCTATATGTGTCTGCTGGGAGGCGGTATCTATTTGTGTTTCCGGCTGATTCAGCTGAATGGCAGAAAAATCAAAGAAAAAATTATTTTATTAATCAGTGACGGATGCTTTATGCTATTGGGTGTGGGAATGGGAGCGATCAATCTGTTCCCGGTTGCGGCACTGCTGTTTGGAACCAGTGCAAGACTGGATGCGACCACTAGCCTGTCACAACGTCTGCTGGAGTCTGTGAGTTTATGGCCGAAAGATTACTATAAGACGGCAATATACAATCTGTTTTCCAGTAACCTGCAGTCGGGGTCCACTTACTCCTACAGTGGATTTTCAAATTATTATGAAGACATTCATTTGTTTATGTCCACTCTGTTTGTCATTTTGCTGTTCCAGTATTTGTTTACCATTCACAGGCAGAATACAGATAAAAAGCATAAAATAACCCAGTATGCGGCAGTTGCACTGGTTGCTTTCAGCATAGGGCTTAAATGTGGCAGTATTGTCTTTAATGGGTTTTCATATGAATTTTCCAGGCACAGCTTTTTATTCATGCCGCTTTTTGCACTGGTCAGCGCGATGATGCTGGATCGGATTATTCAGGAGAAAAAATTGAATATTTTGGGGCTTGCAGCAGCCTGCCTTGGAATTCTGGCGGTATATGGCAAGGCTTATACTTATCTGGGGGAAGCAGGCTACGCAGAAAATGCCTTTTATATGCTGGTGAGCGGAATCGGCATGGCGGTGATCCTGTGGCTGTTTGTACAGAAAAAGTGGAAGGTGCCCTCCGGGAATCTCTATCTGATGCTGGTGGTACTGCTTTTCTTTAACGTCACCAGCGATACGGCATTGAACTATAGAAACCGGGACACCGTTAAGAAAGACGACGCTTCATATTTTGAAGATACCTATCATTCTTCGGTTGAGGAAGCTCTGGCATATTTAAAATCCATTGATTCTTCCTTTTACCGGGTAGAGAAAGATTTCGTGTCTGCATCCCACAGTATGGATTCACTGACGCAGTATTATCATGGAGTCAGCACTTATAATTCTACCCAGAACGGAAATATAGCAGCATTTGTGGACCGGGTATGGCCCCAGCTGTATAGTCTGGGTGATATTAATCACTATCAGTTTAAAAATGCAGTTCATGACAGCAGTCTTGCAGCCCTCTGTGATGTAAAATACATCTTGACAAAGACCAATGACTTAAAGGTAGACGGCTATCAGTTTTTGCGTGAAGTGGGAGACATCTATATTTATAGAAATGAAAAGACATCCTCCCTTGGCAAATTCTTTACCAAGACCATGGAGGAACAGGAATTTACAGCCAAACGCACCCAGCTGGATGTGGAGGGATTATTGTCAGAGGTACTGGTATTAGATGACCCGGACGAAGAGTTTGACAGCGGAATCCGTATATCGGACGGGCAGTTAAAGAAATACAATAAGAAAAAAGCCGCAGATTTGATTGACTATGATAAAATAGACCCATCGGTATGCCAGATTTCCGGAAATGAAATTACGGCCTATGACCAGCATTTTATTCATCTTCCGGTTAATCAAAAATCATTTGGAAAATACCAGAGAGCAAAGCTTGAATTTACATTAACGGTGGATTTCCCCACCTATGTGGAGATCACTACCAATGACAACCGCCATTATAAAGTATATGTGAGAAAAGATGAACCGAAAGATATTACATTTAACATATTGCCGGACACGGAGAAGATCACGATACAGATAAATGAAGGAAAAGTCAATGCAAAGCTGACGAATCTGGCAGCATACGGATATAAAGATGCCATTGCATATAATGAAGAAGCGAAAATTGAAATTACAGATCCAAAAAGGGACAGCATGCTTACAGGCAGTATAGAGGTGCCTGAAGACGGCATGGTGATGTTGGCAATTCCTTTTGAAAAAGGCTGGTCTGTATATTTAGATGGAATGAAGCAGGAAATAAAAAGGGCAGACTATGGATTTATTGCATTTCAGACACCGGAAGGCAGCCACGAGATCAAAGTTGTTTTTGAGGCTCCGTTATTCAAAACAGGTGTAATTGTAAGCATGATCAGCTGTATCATATTTATTTCAATGCTGGTATGGAACATAAGGATAAGCAGAGAAAGAAGAGTAGTGAAATGATCGATTTTAACGTACCACCATTTACAGGAAAAGAACTGGACTATATAAAAGAAGCGATTGATGCGAGAAAAATCAGCGGAGACGGGAAGTTCACCAGACAGTGTTCAAAATGGATGGAAGAGCGCTTTCAGGTAAAGCATACACTGCTCACCACATCCTGTACCCATGCACTTGAAATGGCGGCTTTCCTGGCTGGTATCATGCCGGGAGATGAAGTGATAATGCCGGCATATACATTTGTATCCACAGCGGATGCCTTTGTACTGCAGGGCGCGAAGCTGGTATTTGTGGACATCCGGCCGGAAACCATGAATATGGACGAACGGCTGATTGAAGCAGCGATAACGGAAAAAACAAAAGCCATTGTACCGGTTCATTATGCAGGAGTTGCATGTGCCATGGATGAAATTATGGCAATCGCGAAGAAACACCATCTGGTTGTAATTGAAGATGCGGCACAGGGCGTGGATGCTTATTACAAAGGCACGGCACTTGGCACAATCGGGGATTTTGGCTGTTACAGTTTTCATGAGACGAAAAATTACTCCATGGGAGAAGGCGGAGCGATTTTATTCCAGAGGGATGAATATCGTGAAAAAGCGGAAATACTAAGAGAAAAGGGAACGAATCGAAGTAAGTTTTTCCGGGGACAGATCGATAAATATACCTGGGTGAATTATGGGTCCTCCTACCTGCCAAGCGATATGAATGCGGCTTATCTCTATGCCCAGCTGGAAATAGCGGATGAAATTACAAAGGACAGGATGAGAAGCTATACATACTACCAGGAAGGCTTAAAAGGACTGGCGGATCAGGGTTATATAACCCAGCCATGGGTGCCGGATTATGCAGTACACAATGCCCATATGTACTATATAAAAGTGGAGAGCCTTAAGGTTCGGAGCAGATTAATCGCCTATCTTCATGAAAATGGCATACATAGTGTATTTCATTATATTCCTCTGCATACGGCGCCTGCAGGTATCCGGTTTGGACGGTTTTCCGGCGAAGACCGGTATACTACCGCCGAAAGTGAACGCCTGTTGCGGCTTCCGATGTATTATCGTCTGGAAGAAAAGGATTTGGAACATGTGGTAAAAACAATCAAACGCTTCTTCACAGGAAGTGGCATTATTGCAGGACAGACTGCAATAGGCAATGGGGACAAAAATGAGTAAACATGCAAAGGTTGACTGGGGAAAGCTGGTAAAACGTCTTTCACCATATAATATAAAAAAGGCTTGCCTGTATTTGAAGCATTATGGTTTCAAAGAATTTACCGTAAAGCTTACAGAGCGTTTTGAACATTCTGATGTGGACTATCCCGTCTGGTTTGAACGGCATAAAGCCACAGCAGAAGAACTGGAACGGCAGAGAAAACAAAACTGGAAAAATCCGGTGGTAATCAGCGTTGTGGTACCGGTTTACCGGACGCCGGAGTTGTTTCTGCGCCAGATGATTGAGTCGGTGCTGGAACAGAGCTATCCCCACTGGGAACTGTGCATTGCTGATGGCAGCGGTGACGATATACAGACCGGTGAGATCATTGCAGAATATATAAAAAAGGATGCCAGAATCCGATATGAGAAGCTGGAAAAGAATCTGGGGATTGCAGATAATACCAATGCGGCATTTGCCATGGCTAAAGGAGACTTCCTGGCGCTATTTGACCATGATGACCTTCTGGCACCAAATGCGTTGTATGAGGTGGCGCTGGCAATCGGGAAAAATAAAGAGGCAGAGGTTATCTATACAGACGAAGACAAAGTAACCTCGGATCTGTCGGAACATTTCCAGCCTCATTTTAAGCCGGACTTTAACCTGGACCTGTTAAGATCCAACAACTATATCTGCCATCTGTTTGTGGTAAAGAGAAGTCTGGTGGAAAAAGCAGGCGGACTAAACAGTGAATTTGAAGGTGCACAGGACTATGACTTTGTATTCCGCTGTACGGAAGAGGCAAGTAAGGATGCAGGATCTGGTTGCAGCGGGGATAATAAGCAGCTGTTACCGGATGATGATAAAAGTATCCCGGTCCGCTTGGCAGGATGCAGAGGAAGAAAAGTCATCCATATTCCCCGGGTACTTTATCACTGGAGGATCCACAAGGCGTCCACGGCAGATAATCCTGCCAGCAAAGCTTATGCTTTTGACGCCGGAAAACGGGCAATTGAAGCGCATCTGAACCGGTGCGGGGTAAAAGGCAGCGTCAGTCACACGAAAGATATGGGATTTTACAGGGTAACTTATGAAGTGACATCCAAGCCGCTGGTATCCATTATAATTCCAAACAAAGATCATGTGGAGATCCTGGAGAGCTGTCTAAATTCCATCCGGGAAAAGACAACCTATCCGAATTATGAAATTATTATTGTAGAAAATAACAGTAAAGATGAAAAAACATTTGCATTTTATAAAAATTTGGATGGACAAAAGGGGATTCAGGTAGTATATTGGGACAAGGCAAGTTACCTTGCCTCGGAATGTAGCCATACCTTGGAAATGAACTTTAATTATTCGGCGATCAATAATTTTGGAATTGCTAAATCTTCAGGCGAGTACATTATCTGTCTGAATAATGATATTACGGTTATAACGCCGGGATGGGTGGAAGAATTTTTAGGCCATTCGATGAGAGAGGAAGTCGGCATTGCAGGTGCAAGGCTTTATTATCCGGATGATACGATCCAGCATGCCGGAATTGTACTGGGAATCGGCGGAATAGCGGGCAGCATGTTTACCGGCCTGCCCAGAAGCCATAGCGGTTATCTGCATAAAGCAAGGCTGCAGCAGGATTTAAGTGCGGTTACGGCTGCATGTATGATGTTCCGGCGCACTGTCTATGAAGAAGCCGGCGGATTTGAAGAGAAGCTGGCAGTTGCTTTTAACGATGTGGACTTCTGTCTGAAAGTGGGAAGAGCAGGCTATCTTGTGGTCTACGATCCCTTTGTGGAAATGTACCATCATGAGTCAAAGACACGGGGACCGGAAGATACCAAGGAGAAAGTGAGACGTTTCCAGACGGAGATCGAATATATGAGAAGCCATTGGCTATCCCTGCTAAAACAGGGAGATCCTTATTATAATCCTAATTTTTCTTTGAAAACCTGGAATTATGAATTAAAAAATGACTAGTGCGGCTCTGCCGTACTGGCCGGAAATAGCGTAAGAGGACTAGTTTATGTGTAAAGTATCAGTGGTGATACCAAATTTTAATGGAATGGTTTATCTGAATGATTGTCTGGATTCACTGCGCAGGCAGACAGAGAAAGACTTTGAGATCCTTCTGGTGGATAACGGGTCCGAAGACGGCAGCATTTCATATGTAAAAGAAAAATATCCGGAAGTGAAGTGTATCGCGTTAAATCGAAACTATGGTTTCTGCAGAGCGGTGAATACCGGAATTAAGAAGGCAAAGGCCCCTTATGTAATACTGCTGAACAATGATACAAAAGCAGAAGCGGATTTTGTGGAAGCGATGATTGCCGATATGGAAATGCATCCAGGCTGTTTTTCCAGCCAGGCGAAATTGCTGCAGATGCATAACCCCACTTTGATGGATGATGGCGGGAATTATTACTGCGCATTGGGCTGGGCATTTGCCTGGGGAAAAGATATGCCGGCAATCCTGTACGATGAGCCCCGCAGAATTTTTGCATCCTGTGCAGCAGCAGCCATTTACCGCAAAAGTGTCTTTGCAGAGATCGGATATTTTGATGAAAAGCACTATGCATATTTGGAAGATATTGACATCGGATATCGGGCAAGAATAGAAGGCTATGAGAATCGATACGCACCTGGTGCTGTCGTACATCATGTGGGGAGTGGAACAACCGGTTCCAGATATAATGAGTTTAAAATCGGCTACTCAGCCAGAAATAATATTTATTTAGTTTATAAAAACATGCCTTTTCTGCAAATACTATTCAATATACCTTTCTTAATTGCGGGTATTCTGGTGAAAACAGTATTTTTTGGCAGCAAAGGATATCTAAAAGAGTATTTACAGGGAATCTGCAAAGGTTTCTCACTGGCGGCAAAAGGAAGTAAAGTTAAATATAAAAAGAAAAATATTAAGAATTATGTTAAAATACAATTTGAATTGTGGATTAATATCATAAAACGTCTGAAAAATACGAGATAAGTTCTAAAAAAGTTAGATATCAAAACGAAAAATGACAGTTGCCCTTTTTAGGGAGATATTGTATTATAGAACGTATGGATAAAGCGAGGAGTGAAGAGGAGTGATTAAAGATAATCAAAAGTATTTAAATCGCTTTCATGTTGTAATTGATGGCTGTGTAATTGCGGTCAGTTACGTGGCGTCATGGTTTATTCAGTTCTGGATTCTGGAAGATCCGGATATTGGAAAGCTTCCGATGGAAACTTATATGTCCGCATTGATTCCATTAATACCGGGATTGCTGCTGCTTTATTACGCTTTCAGCCTTTATACTCCAAAAAGGGTGCAGGGCAGGCGGTTAGAATTTGGTAATATCATGAAAGCAAACAGTATTGCACTGTTGCTGTTTATACTTATTTTATATATGATGCATGAAAACGACTTTTCGCGAAAGATGCTTTTCATTTTCTATGGCTTGAACATCGGCATGGAAATTCTGGTCCGGTATTTTATACGTAAAGTATTAATGAATATGCGGGCAAAGGGAATGAATCTGAAGCACATCATACTGGTGGGATACAGCCGGGCTGCAGAAGAATTTGTGGATCGGGTAAAGGAAAATCCCCAGTGGGGATATCTGATTCGCGGTATCCTGGACGATAATGTGGAAAGTGGAACCATGTATAAAGGAATTAAGGTAATCGGGCGCATCGATAATCTGCTGGTAATCCTGCCTCAAAACAGGCTGGATGAGATCGCGATTACTCTTGGACTAAACGAATATTACAAACTGGAACGTATCGTTTCCCTGTGTGAAAAGTCAGGCGTCCATACAAAATTTATACCGGATTATAATAATATAATTCCTACCAAACCCTATACAGAAGATCTTCTGGGACTCCCGGTTGTAAATATCCGGCATGTCCCGCTTACAAATACATTTAACATGATGGTAAAAAGAGCGGTTGATATTCTTGGAGGAACCTGTGCAATCATTTTGTTCTCTCCGATCATGTTAATCGTAACCGGGGTCATTAAACTGACTTCTCCGGGACCTCTCATATTTAAGCAGGAGAGGGTAGGGCTTCACAATAAGTCATTTATGATGTACAAGTTCCGGTCCATGGAGGTACAAAAGCCAAACACAGAGAAACGCGCCTGGACAGTAAAAAATGATCCGCGTGTTACCGGAATCGGAAAGTTTATGCGGAAAACCAGTATCGATGAACTTCCGCAGCTTTTTAATGTCCTGAAAGGCGACATGAGCCTGGTGGGACCAAGGCCGGAGCGGCCGCAATTTGTAGAAAAGTTCAGAGAGGAAATACCTCGTTATATGATAAAGCATCAGGTACGGCCAGGGATGACCGGTTGGGCACAGATTAATGGTTATCGTGGAGATACTTCTATCAGGCGCCGTATAGATTATGACTTGTACTATATTGAGAACTGGACTTTGGGATTGGATATTAAAATCCTTTTTTTGACGATTTTCAAGGGATTTGTCAATAAGAATGCATATTAAAGATTAATTAGAGAAGGGGAATGAAATGTCAGATCGAAAGAAAAACCGCGAAAGCCAGAATAGAAACCAGGGACGTCCAAACAATGGTTCGTATCAGAGCGGTCCGTATAATGGACCATATCAGAACGGGCCTTATAATGGACCAAATAACGGATATCAGAATGGACCATACAACGGACCGAACAACGGGCCGAACGGACAGTACCAGAACGGACCTTATAACGGACCAAATAACGGATATCAGAACGGGCCTTACAATGGACCGGGTAACGGATCATATAACAATGGCAATACCAGCAGAACGGACCTTATAACGGACCAAATAACGGATATCAGAACGGGCCTTACAACGGACCCGGCAATGGAGCGCCAAAGGGCAGAAAATCGAAAAACAGCAATGGAGCACCAGCCGGTGGATATCCGGGTGGAAAAGACAGGAAATCTTCCAAGAGAAAAACCAGAAGAAGAGTTATTTTTGTAATTGAAATTCTTGTTCTGGTGCTGCTTGCGGTAGGATTATTTGTTGCTGCCAAATTCAGTAAATTAAAAACAGAAAAGATTGCAGAAGGGGATATCATCATTAACTCCGAGATTCCTTCTGAGCAGGCAGCGGTCATGAAGGGATACCGGAATATAGCGCTGTTTGGTGTGGACTCCAGAGATGCATCCACAACGGATTCCAGAAGTGATACCATCATGATTGCAAGTATTAATAACGAAACCAAAGATATTAAACTGGTTTCCATTTACCGGGATACTTATTTAGACAATACCAACGGCGAATACCGGAAAGCTACCGAGTGTTATCAGTACGGCGGGCCGAAGCGTTCCATGAATATGATTAATAAGAATCTGGATATGGATATCACCGACTATGTAACGGTTAACTTTAATGCGGTTGCAGAGGTGGTAAATGCACTGGATGGTGTGGAAATTGATATTCAGGAAGATGAGATTGTGCATCTGAACAATTATCAGGTGGAAGGATCTGAGGTGACTGGACTGCCTATCATACCGGTAGAATCTACAGGCCTTCAGACTTTAAATGGTCTACAGGCATTATCATACTGCAGAATCCGTTATACAACCGGTGATGACTTTAAGCGTACAGAGCGTCAGAGAACCGTGCTGGAACAGATCTTCAAAAAAGCGAAGACAGCAAACATATTAAAATTAAATGAAATTATTGACAGCGTGTTTGATAATATATCCACAAGTTTAAGTGTTACAGAGATGGCAGGCCTTGCAAAAGACATCGCTGCTTATAATATGAGCGATACTACCGGATTTCCGTTTGACCAGATGCCGGCTAACATTGCAGCAGGTGACTGTGTAGTACCTGTTAATCTGGCTCAGAATGTAAAAGACCTTCATACGTACCTCTTTGGCAGCGATGGATATACACCATCCAATACTGTACAGGAGATCAGCAACAAGATCATTAATGAAACAGGAATTCAATAAACCTATGAAAAATTATACAGTTGATGTAATCATCCCGACTTATAAGCCGGGAAAACAATTTCATAAGCTGATGCAGATATTGTCCGGGCAGGACTATCCCATTCATAGTATACGTATTATGAATACAGAGAAAAAGTATTTCCCGGAGGCCGGGATTTATGAGAAAATGCCAGGGGTGGAAGTCCACCATTTATCTGCAGAAGAGTTTAATCATGGCGGCACTAGAGATAGAGCCGCCACGATGTCTGATACGGACATTTTATTGTTTATGACCCAGGATGCCATGCCCAAAGATGAATTTCTGGTTTCATCCCTGGTAAAAGCATTTGACCGGGAATCTGTAGGGGCGGCATATGCCAGACAGCTTCCAAATGAGGACTGTAAGCTTATTGAGCGCTACACAAGATCCTTTAATTATGGGGATAAAAGTGTGATTAAGTCCAAAGACAACCTACCCGCAATGGGGATTAAGACCTTTTTCTGCTCCAATGTGTGTGCCGCTTACAGAAGAGATTTGTACCTTACTCTTGGTGGTTTTGAAAAGCATACCATTTTTAATGAAGATATGATTATGGCAGGGAAAATGATTCAATCCGGCAGAGAGATCGCCTATGTGGCGGAAGCTATGGTATATCATTCCCATAACTATGGAAATATCATGCAGTTTAAACGCAATTTCGACCTGGCTGTTTCCCAGGCGGACCACCCACAGATATTTTCTATGGCGAGTTCCGAAAGTGAAGGGATGCGAATGGTTAAGCAGACCGCAGCATATCTTATTAAAATCCATAAACCATGGCTGATCCCCGATCTGGTCATGAAAAGCGGATTTAAATATCTGGGATACTTCTTTGGAAAAAGATACCGGAAACTGCCCAAATGGATGGTTTTAAAATGTACCATGAGCCCCAATTACTGGACACAGCAGCAAAGCACCCGCTAGAGCGTGTTTGAAAATTCATTCCCGCCATCTGCACGCCCCACTTTGCAGCATATTTGCAAATACACTTTAAACAAATTATGAGGAGGAATAACTATGTGTGGAATTGTTGGTTATATAGGAGAGAGTCAGGCAGCCCCAATATTATTGGACGGCTTGTCAAAACTGGAATATCGTGGTTATGATTCTGCTGGAATAGCAGTTTATGATGGTACCTCAATTGAAATGAAGAAATCCACCGGGCGTCTGAAGATTCTGGATGAACTGACACACGGCGGGGCAACGATGCCGGGAATGGCGGGGATCGGACATACAAGATGGGCAACTCATGGCTCACCGTCTGATGTAAATGCACATCCCCATTTTAATAAAGATGCATCTATTGTAGTTGTACATAATGGAATTATTGAGAATTATTTAAAGCTTAAGAAAAAACTCCAGTCCAAAGGGTATGAATTTTTATCAGAGACAGATACTGAAGTAATTGCCCATCTGCTGGATTATTATTATAAAGGTGACCCGTTAGAGGCCATTACGAAAATTATGCATCGTGTAGAAGGCTCCTATGCCCTTGGAATCATGTTCAAAGAGCATCCGGGTGAAATCTATGCAGTTCGTAAGGACAGCCCCTTAATCGTGGGACACAGCAAAGACGGCAACCTGATTGCCTCCGATGTTCCGGCAGTGTTAAAGTACACCAGGAATGTCTATTTTATTCAAAACGAAGAAATTGCCATGCTGACAAAAGACGGCATGACCTTCTATAATATTGATGAAGAAGAGATTGACAAAGAATCTACAGAAATACAATGGGATATCAGCGCTGCGGAAAAAGGCGGATATGAGCATTTTATGCTAAAAGAAATGTACGAACAGCCAAAAGCAGTTACCGATACCCTGAATCCAAGAATTAAAGGAAATGAAATCGTAATAGAAGAGCTGGGTATGACGGAAGAGGAAATTAGGGCGATCCGTAAAATTTATATTATTGCCTGCGGTTCCGCCTATCACACCGGTGTAACGGCAAAATATGTGTTTGAAGGCCTGGCGAGAATTCCCGTAGAAGTGGATCTGGCAAGTGAATTCCGTTACCGTAATCCTATTTTTGAGCCGGATACCATGGCAATTATAGTCAGCCAGTCAGGAGAAACAGCCGATTCTCTGGCAGCTCTGCGTGAAGCGAAAGCACATGGCATTAAGGTACTGGGAATTGTCAATGTAGTGGGAAGCTCCATTGCAAGGGAAGCGGACAACGTTATGTACACCTGGGCAGGTCCGGAAATAGCAGTAGCCACCACGAAGGCATACAGCACCCAGCTGATTGCACATTATCTTCTGGCTCTTAAGTTTGCCCAGGTAAGGGGTAAAGTAACTGACAGCCAGATGGAAGAGTATATAAGGGAACTGAAAAGGCTGCCCGCACAGATAGAAATGCTTTTGAATAACAAAGAGAAGATCCAGCGCTTTGCCAACCGTTATATAGCCGCAAAAGACGTGTTCTTTATCGGAAGAGGAATTGATTATGCCATTTCCCTGGAAGGCTCCTTAAAGCTGAAAGAAATCTCTTATATCCACTCAGAAGCCTATGCGGCAGGAGAGTTGAAGCATGGCACCATATCCCTCATTGAAGAAGGAACCCTGGTAGCAGCAGTGCTCACCCAGGAAGACCTGTATAAAAAAATGATCAGTAATATGCAGGAAGTGAAGACAAGAGGGGCATTCCTTCTGGCAGTGACCAATGCAGACCACACCGATGCAGAAAAAACAGCTGATTATGTAATCTACATTCCAAAGACAAACCAGTATTTTGCCAATTCCCTGGCGATAATTCCGCTGCAGCTGTTTGGCTACTATGTAGCCCTGGGCAAAGGCTGTGACGTAGACAAACCAAGAAATCTTGCAAAATCGGTTACCGTAGAATAATGATATAGAAACAGGAATACGTATTCGTGTATGATCCATGAATAGAATCAGCATGGGCGCAGTACAATAGGAAATACAGGATTTTAAGTGTGGTCCGTAACTCCTAAAGTACCGCGTCCATCTTTTTTTCAACATTTTTTGATATTTTTGTCGTTTCAAAGTTTTTTAAAACATTTATCACAGATTGAACACATTTGATTGTTAAACTGATACCAGAAAATAACAAAGAGAAAAAATACGAGGAGGTAATTCAAATGTATGATGAATTTAACGATAAAGAACAAAATAATGTAACTGGAGGCAGCCCTTCTGATACAGGAGAAGGATACAGACAGGACGATGTGTATGGACAACAGGATGAACAGCCATCAAATGAAAGCATGATATATGATTCGGCGGATACTGCAGATACGATTGATACATCAGTGACATCGGATACCGTGGAAACACCGGATGCAGCAGAAACTTTTGAATCTGCTGACACAGCAGAGGATCAGGCATATGCACGGCAGGAAAATCAGATGACAAATTCAGGTAATCAAAACGGGCAGGCATCTGATAATTCATTTTATCATTATGCTTATGACCGGGACAACAGACAGGAAGAAGAGCAACAGCCACAGCAGCAGATGAATCAACAGCAGCAACAGCAGCATTCTTACGGTTCCTATCAGACAGGTGGACAGAATCCGAACCCGCCGCGGTATGAAAAGCCAAAGAAGAAAAAAACAATGATGTCCAAGATTGCAGTGGCAGCATCGGTAGCAGTTGTATTTGGTGTAGTGGCAAGCGCTTCGTTCCAGCTTACCGATTATGTGGGAGATAAAGTTTTCCCTCGAACACAGGAAACAGAAGCCAAGATCAGTTCCACAGGTACGGTAAATGAGCAGAATAAGACAGCGGAGGGCAGTACAGTCAGTACATCATCCACCGATGTAGCGAAGGTTGCTGAAAATGCAATGCCTTCCATCGTATCAATTACCAGCAAGACAGTAAAGGAAGTTCAGACATATTTTTATGGAACACAGTCACAGGAAGAAGAGAGCAGCGGCTCCGGTATCATCATCGGTAAAAATGATAAGGAGTTACTGATTGCAACTAATAACCATGTAGTAGAAGGTTCTGAAAACCTAACGGTATGCTTTACCGTAAATGTAGAAAACCAGGAAGATAAAGTCGTTGAGGCACAGGTAAAAGGAACGGATCCGGAACATGATCTGGCAATGGTAGCCGTACAGTTAAGCGATATTCCGGCAGATGTTTTAAGCCAGGTTAAAATAGCTGAAATCGGTGATTCCGATGATTTGCAGGTAGGACAGCAGGCAATCGCAATCGGGAATGCACTTGGCTACGGACAGTCTGTTACATCCGGTATTATCAGTGCATTAAACCGTGAAGTCAGCGTTGAGACTACATCCGGTACAGTTACCAACAGCCTGATCCAGACAGATGCGGCGATTAACTTTGGTAACAGCGGCGGTGCTTTATTAAATATCAACGGACAGTTAATCGGAATCAATTCTGTAAAAGCAGCATCCTCAGGTGTAGAGGGGATGGGATATGCCATTCCGATTAATACAGCAAAACCAATTTTGGATGATTTAATGAACCGTACCACAAGATCCAAAGTGGAGAGCAGCGAAAAAGGTTATATGGGTGTAAAACCGGTAGACGTTTCAGAGGAAGCAAAACAGGTATATAATATGCCATCCGGTGCATTTTTATACGAAGTTGTGGAAGGTTCCGCAGCGGAAAAAGCAGGTTTGATAAAAGGCGATATTGTGACAAAGATTGACGGTATTTCCATTACATCTGCAAATGATTTATATGACAGAATGAATTATTATAAGGCTGGAGAAACAATCGACTTAGAGGTTCAGGCAGCTGAGGGCGGCGAATACAAAGCCAGAACAGTCAGCATCACGTTAGATAAGCAGAGTGCTGATACCACAAGCAGTGAATCAACACCCCAGAGTGATGATTCCTCAAACGGACAGTCACAGCAGGATCAGGCTTCACCGATGATCCCAAACCAGGGCGGTAACGGAATGGAGCAGTTCTTCAATTTTAATAATTAAGTATTGTCAGCAAAACAGTATAACCGTTCCAGGAATTGGAGATCCTGGAACGGTTTTTTATAGATTTTATAAAATCTTCACTTGTGCGAGCTTTTTGACTATGATATAGTTACTTGTAGTAGTTTGTGCAAAAGAGAGGAAATAATATGTCAGATAAAAAAGATGAAATATATGATAAAGATGTAGTGGATGCTGTTGATTCTGATGATGAAAATATGACAGCAGATATTACAAAGACCGAAGAAAATGCAAAGTCAGAAAAAAATAAAGATAAGCCGGACGAAGATGAATATGAAGAGGTCTGTTTTATATGCAGGCGCCCGGAAAGCAAAGCCGGTAAAATGGTAAATCTCCCCAACAGCATTCATATTTGTTCGGAATGTATGCAGAAGGCATTTGATACGATGAACAATGGCAACATTCCATACAATGACCTGATGAATATGTCCAATATAAATATGGTAAACCTGTCTGACCTTACGAATAAGATTCCCAATCAGCAGAAGGTCAAGAAGAAAAAGCCAAAAGAGGAGCCGAAAAAGGAATTCGACGTAAAATCAATTCCCGCACCCCACAGGATCAAAGCAAGCCTGGACGAGTATGTCATTGGACAGGAAAAGGCAAAGAAAGTTATATCCGTTGCCGTTTACAACCATTATAAGAGAGTGGCTACCGGAAGCATGGATGACATTGAAATTGAAAAGTCCAATATGCTGATGATCGGGCCTACCGGAAGCGGAAAGACCTATCTTGTGAAAACTCTTGCAAGGCTTCTGGATGTACCTCTTGCAATTGCGGATGCCACATCCCTTACGGAAGCCGGTTATATCGGAGATGATATAGAAAGTGTCATTTCCAAACTGCTGGCAGCAGCAGGCAATGACGTGGAGAAGGCGGAAAGAGGGATCGTATTCATCGATGAAATCGATAAGATTGCCAAGAAAAAGAATACCAATCAGAGAGATGTAAGCGGAGAATCCGTACAGCAGGGGATGTTAAAGCTGTTAGAAGGCGCTGATGTGGAAGTTCCGGTAGGAGCAAACAGTAAAAATGCCATGGTGCCTCTGACAACGGTAAATACCAGAAATATTCTTTTTATCTGCGGCGGAGCGTTTCCGGGGCTGGAAGATATCATTAAGGAACGTCTAAACAAGCAGGCATCGGTTGGTTTCCGTGCCGATCTGAAAGACAAATATGATGAGGATCCGGGTATCCTGGATAAGGTAACACTGGATGATATCAGGACTTTTGGAATGATCCCGGAATTTATCGGACGTCTTCCAATCGTATATACACTACAGGGATTGACAGAAGCGATGCTTGTACAGATTTTAAAAGAGCCAAAGAATGCTATTTTAAAGCAATACCAGAAACTGCTTGCACTGGACGAAGTGAAACTGGATTTCGATGACGAAGCACTGGAATCCATTGCGAAAAAGGCATTGGAGAAGAAGACGGGGGCAAGAGCACTCCGGGCAATTATCGAAGAGTTTATGCTGGACATTATGTATGAGATTCCAAAGGACGATAATATAGGCGAGGTAACCATTACAAAAGCTTATATTGAACATACAGGAGGACCGCTGATCACCATGCGGGGAGTACCTGCTCTGGAGGGATAAGCTTATGATATACATTCTGATACCGGTAATTATATTTATCGCGGATTATTTTATCAAAGACAAAATTGAGAATACCAGAGAAATTGGAGAAGATGAAGAAATACTGGGCGGCAAAATCATTCTTCACAAATACCATAACAAAGGCGCTATGTTGAATTTTCTGGATAAAAAGCAGGAGTTTGTAGCCGGACTTTCAACCGGGATGACGGTGGGAGTCCTCTTCGCTTATCTCTGGCTTCTGGGCAAAAAGGGAATGGGACTTTTAAAGACCGGATTTGCCCTGGTGCTGGGAGGTGCGGCAAGTAATATTTACGACAGGATAAAGCGTGGATACGTAGTAGACTACTTCAGCTTTCAGACAAAATGGAAAAAGTTTCGCCAAATTGTGTTTAATATATCTGATATATGCATTTTTGCGGGATCTTTTTTATTTATTTTGTGGAATCTCAGGAACAAAAGTTGACAGGATATGTCAAAAATGTTATGGTAATCTGTAGGAATACCATAGAGGAGAAAAGAAAGTTTATGGATGAATTACAAGAACAATTTTCAAAAGCATTAAAGGGACTTGTGGAAAAAGCAAAAGGTAAAAAAAATGTAATTGAATACAAAGAAATCAATGATGCTTTTGCAGGAATTGAGCTCAGTGAAGACAAGATGGATGCAATATTAGAATACTTGGAAAAGAGCAATATTGATGTATTACATGGTTCTGCAGAAGATGAATCAGAAGAATTACTAATTGAAAATGATGATGATCTTCTATTAGGTGAAGAAGAGGAAGTTGAAATTATCGATGATGTTGATGTCCTGGAAGGGGTCAGCACAGAAGATCCGGTACGTATGTATCTGAAAGAAATCGGTAATGTGCCTCTGCTTAGTACAGAAGAAGAAGTGGAACTGGCAAAACGTGTGGAAAATGGCGATGAAGAAGCTAAAAAATCACTGACAGAGGCAAACCTGCGTCTGGTAGTCAGTATTGCAAAAAAATATGTTGGCCGCGGTATGCCTTTCCTGGATCTGATTCAGGAAGGGAATATGGGGCTTATGAAGGCTGTGGACAAGTTTGATTATACCAAGGGATATAAATTCAGTACTTATGCTACCTGGTGGATTCGTCAGGCGATTACGCGTGGAATTGCAGATACCGGAAGAACCATTCGAGTTCCGGTACATATGGTAGAAACCATTAACAAGACCCTTCGTATGACCAGAACCCTTTTGCAGGAGTTAGGAAGAGAACCAACCGCTGAAGAAGTGGCTGAGAGACTGAACGTCCCCGTTGGAAGAGTAAGGGAAGTACTGAAGATTTCCAGGGATCCGGTATCTCTCGATACACCTATTGGTGAAGAGGATGATAGTCATTTAGGTGACTTTATAGAAGATGATTCTGCCCTTTCACCGGCAGATTCAGCAGCCTTCTCCATGCTGCGGGAAGAGCTTGGCACTGCGTTGGAGTCCCTTACGGACAGAGAACGCCAGGTGGTGAAGCTGCGCTTTGGTCTGGAAGACGGAAGAGCAAGGACCTTAGAAGAAGTCGGCAAAGAATTCAATGTTACCAGAGAACGTATCAGGCAGATAGAAGCGAAAGCGCTTCGTAAGCTGCGTCATCCGTCTCGCAGTAAACGACTGAAAGATTTTCTTATTTAAAGTTTGGATTACAGGAGCGGGTCAATAAACACGTTCCAGCAGGAAAACGGGATTCGGAAGCCTCATAACAGAAGCTTCCTGGTCCCGATTTTGTTGTATGGATACAGTCTGCCAAACCGGGTTATGTAATCGAAATCACGCTTTAAGGAAAGGTTAGTATGAAAAAAATTGTCATTATCGGAGCAAACGATTTTCAGAATCCGCTGATATTAAAGGCCAGGGAGATGGGTTACCAGACCCATGTATTTGCCTGGAAGGAAGGCGCTGTGGGAGAACAGACCGCAGATTATTTCTATCCGGTGAGTATTGTGGAAAAAGAAGAAATTTTAAAGGAATGCAAAAAGATCATGCCGGATGCGGTAGCCAGTATCGGTTCGGACCTGGCGAATATTACGGTACAGTATCTGGCGGTACGGCTGGGGCTTTGTACAAACAGCGACAACTGCATCCTGTATTCCACCAATAAATTTGAGATGCGCAGTGCATTTGTAAGAAATCATATCTCTGCGCCGCTATTTACGGTAGTGGATGAGACACGGAAAATAGAACTGCCCCGGAACATGACATTTCCAATTATCGTCAAACCCACGGACCGTTCCGGAAGCAGGGCGATTACCAAGGTATTCAAGGAAGAGGAGTTAGACATGGCGGTTGAGGCTGCCATCGCTAATTCTTTTGAGAAGAAGGCTATATTAGAAGAGTACATTGACGGAGAAGAATTCAGCTGTGAGGGAATCAGTTATGAAGGTCGGCATACCTTTCTGGCAATTACCAGAAAGTATACCACCGGGGCACCTCATTTCATCGAGACTGGTCATATGGAACCTTCCGGTTTGTCCCCTGAAATGGAAGCTCGGGTATTCCATGAACTTGGAATGGCCCTGAATGCCCTTGAAATCCGAAATGGGGCGTCCCACTCGGAATTCCGTATTAACAGCAGGCTGGAAGTGAAAATCATTGAAATTGGGTCAAGAATGGGCGGAGACTGCATCGGCTCCCATCTGGTACCGCTTTCCACCGGACAGGATTATCTGAAAATGGTCATACAGACTGCTTTGGGTGAAAATCCGGAGATTTTAAAAGAGCCGCTTCACCATTTTGCCAGAATCCAGTTTGTTTTTGGAGCCGGGGATATGGAGAAATACAGGAATATAAAAGAAAAATACCCGGAGAATCTGGTGTTTACCAGCGAGATCGGGGAAATTGGATCCCGTGAAGTAATTGACAGCGGAAGCAGATTCGGATTTTACATCATTAAAACCGGAGACTTAACACAGATGCAGGAGATTGAAGGTATATTAGCGCCAGGTTTCAACCAGAACTAGGACTTCATCCGGGACAAATCTCCCACAAGGTGTGACGTACAGCTGCCAGAAAGCAATTTTAGAACGCGCTCCAGGGCGTAGAAATACAGACAGAATACCGAGGAAAAGAATATGAAAAAATTAATGATATTAGGTGCAAGCTATTCTCAGGTGCCGTTAATCAGGGCGGCAAAAAAACTGGGCTTTCATACCACTACAGCCAGCATACCAGGTGATTTTCCGGGATTTGCAGAGGCAGATGAATTCTGCTATGCTGATATTTCAAAACCGGAGCAGGTATTGGAATATGCAAGAAAGCTTCAGATAGATGGAATTACCACTTGCTGTCTGGATACCGGAGTGCCGGCTATCGGATATGTATGTGAGAAGATGGGACTTAAGGGACCGTCCTATGAATCTGCATGCCGTTCTACGAATAAATGGGAAATGAAAAAAGCTTTTGAGAGAGAAGGCGTAAGCACCGCCAGATTCCGGCTTGTGAAAAATCAGGAGGATCTGGAAAAAGCATTGAAGGAGCTGACATTTCCAGTGATTGTGAAAGCTGTGGATCTGATGGGCAGCAGAGGAATATTCAGAAGTAATACGAAAGAGGAAGCCATTTCCAATTATAGCAAGACAATGGAAGCAACCGGGAAGGACTACTGCCTGGTAGAAGAATTTATTGAAGGAACAATATTCGGTACGGAGGCAATGCTCCAGGATGGAGAACTTGTTTTTATGCTTCCCAATGGAATCGATGCTTATCAGGGATTTACGCCCACACCGGTGGGACATTCGGTACCCCTGGAGCATATTGACCAGCTGTCGCCACAGATTTCAAGGGAAGTTTTAAAGGCAGTCCGGGCACTGGGATTTGATAACTGTCCCGTTAACTGCGATCTGATATTAAAGGATGACAAAGTCTACGTGATTGAAATCACAGCAAGAGCAGGGGCTACCTGTCTGCCGGAATTAGTGAGTATCTACTATGGAATACATTATTATGAAGTGATTGCCATGCTGGCAATGGGACTGGATGTCCGGGCGCTGTTTATCCGTGCTTCCATGCTTCGCCCGGTACCAAATCTTTCAAAGATTTTAATTTCTTCTAAGACCGGTAAGGTTACGAAGCTGGTAAATGAAAACGAGCCTTCCGAGGATATTATTGACTTGTCTTTTAATATCAGAGAAGGGGACCACGTGAACCAGTATAACAATGGCAGAGACAGAATTGGCCAGATTATTATTAAGGGTGATACGCTGCAGGCATGCAGGGAGCGGTTAGAAGAAGTACTGTCCAAAATCACGATAGAAGTGGAAGAATGATATGGCAGAAAAGACAAAAAACAGATGGTTTTATATAAAGTTATTTACGGTTCTGCATATCAGTCTGCTTTTTAGTTCTCTAAGCGGAGTGGCGTCAAAGATGGCGGCAAACCAGAAATTTTTATCCTTGGAATTTTGCGGCTACTATGGCCTGGTACTGCTGATTATGTTTGTATATGCGTTTATCTGGCAGCAGATCTTAAAGCGTATTCCGCTGACGGTCGCATTTGCAAATAAACCGGTAACCCTGATCTGGGGAATGATTTTTGGTAAATTAATATTTGGAGAGGTAATCACATGGAACATGCTGCTGGGAGCAGGGATTATCTTTTTTGGAATCTATCTGGTGGTGACTTCTGATGAGTAAGTTCAGTCTTTCTGTCTGTATTTTATTGTCATCTGTTCTGATTTCAGCTATTTCCCAGATACTGCTGAAAAAGGCAACGATGAAGAAGTATAAAAGTATGCTGTTTGAATATTTGAATCCACTTGTCATATTTGCGTATGGACTGTTCTTTTTATCCACGCTGCTGACCATGTTTGCACTGCGCTATGTGCCGCTTTCCATGTCGCCTATTTTAGAATCAACCAGCTACATATTTGTATCGGTAATGGGTTATTTCTTTTTGAAAGAGCGTTTTCCAAAGAAAAAATTAATCGGAATACTGGTCATTCTTGCGGGCATATTGGTTTTTTCCATGTAGACGGCACAATTAAGTATTTTACAGCAATATGCAGCCAGCCTGTTTGGTTCGCTGCTCACGGAAATAAAGGAGTACGAAGATGTTAATATCAATTGTAATTCCCTGCTATAATTCCCAGGATACCATTGAAAAGGTTGTGGATTTATGCGTAGAGGAATTTAAGAAAATAGATGGTTATGAGTGTGAGTTTGTACTGGTTAATGATTATTCAAAAGACCGGACTTATGAATCCATTAAACGCTGTGCCACCAAATATTCTTTTGTGAAAGGGATTGACCTGGCTAAGAATTTTGGACAGCATAATGCTATTATGGCTGGTCTTCAGCATACAAATGGAGAGTTGATTATGGGAATGGACGATGACATGCAGACGCATCCCTCCCAGATCCATAAATTTATTGAGAAAATGAATGAAGGCTATGATTTGGTTTATGGCAGATACCAGACCCGGAAATTTTCCTGGTTTAAAAATCTGACCAGTAAAATCAGTGATTTTATAGTCTGGCATATGATTGAAAGGCCAAAGGGGATTACTGCCTGCAGTTTCTGGCTTGCCAAGAAATATGTCAGAGACGAAATTATTAAATACGATAACTATAATTTATATCTGCAGGTATTGTTTTACCGCACCACAAACCATATAGCAAATGTAGATATTGAACATTTCAGCCGTGAGGTGGGTACTTCCAATTATACGTTTAAAAAGCTGCTTCGGTTATTTTTATCCTGCATTAACTACACGGTCATCCCTCTGCGCTTTTCCATGCTGCTGGGAGGAATTTTTGCAGTGATCGGTGTAATCGGGGCGCTGGTTGTATTTGTGCGCCGGATTCTGGATCCCACGATGGTACTGGGCTGGTCTTCCCTGATGTGCGCCATGTTCCTGTTTTTTGGCATCGTTTTGTTTATGCTTGGAATTGTGGGCGAGTATATCGGGAAAATCATGCTGAATCTGAATAAGACTCCTCAGTACGTTGTGCGTGAGACGATCAACGTGGCGGCTGAAAAACCGGAAGCAATAACGGTAAGCAGGGCCGGAATGGAACGGCAGCCAGCAGCAGGAATGGAACGGCAGCCAGCAGCGGGTATGGAAACACAGACAGCAGCAGGTATGGAATCAAAAGTTGATATGGGGATGCGGCGGAATAAAGTGCAGGAAAATGAAGCAGCGGCAACCACAGACAGGGGAGAAAGTGAATGAAGAACAAGAAAAAGAAACTGATTATTGGAATTATAGCTGCCCTGGTACTGATCCTTGCAGCGGCGCTTTTATTTATCGGCAATTATTTTTGTAATTATGCTTTAAATCCTGCCGTAACCAATGGGATTGAATCCGATGACGAGGTGGAAAAAACGCCGGATAATGAAGAAAAGGAAGCTGCTGCAACCTGGTTATCAGGGGAAGCCGAGGACGTTTGGCTGACCAGTGACGATTCCCTCAAGCTTCACGCTTATAAAGTGGATGCAAAAAAGCCTTCCAACAAATATGTCGTTCTCTGTCATGGCTATAAAGGGGAAGCATCAGATATGGCTGTATATGGAGAACATTTCTACGAGAACAATTATAATATATTGATTCCCGATGCCAGAGCTCATGGACAGAGTGAAGGAAAATTAATCGGAATGGGCTGGCCGGAAAGAAGAGATATTATAAAGTGGGTGAATACCATCGTATCGGATGACGAAGATGCACAGATACTTCTGATGGGTGTTTCTATGGGTGCAGCAACGGTAATGATGACATCCGGAGAAAAAGATCTGCCTTCCCAGGTAAGAGCTGTGGTGGAAGACTGTGGATATACCTCTGTATGGGATGAGTTTAAATACCAGTTAAATGAAATGTTTGGACTGCCCCCATTTCCGGTGCTGAATGTATCTTCTGCAGTAGTTAAGATTCGTGCCGGGTACTTTTTAGGAGAGGCAAGTGCAGTGAAACAAGTAGCCAAGAGCCATACTCCAACAATGTTCATTCATGGTGACCAGGACACCTTCGTACCCTTTGCCATGTTAGATGAGCTGTATGATGCAGCTTCCAATGAAAAGGAAAAGCTGGTAATCCCTGGCGCGGCTCACGGTGAGGCCAGGAAGACTGACAGCAAAACCTATTGGGATGCAGTGGATCGGTTTGCCCAAAAGTATATTAAGTAATCTGCGGAGAAAAGAATAGAAAAATATAAGGTCCACAAGCTGGGTGTATTTGCTTGTGGACCTTTACGATAAAGGGTCTGAACGTCTAATTGCCTACACACCTGGATGAAATAATCATGATAGAACAGCAGAATGCGAAGAGTGCTGCTATTCCCAGGGGTATTATAAATATAGCTATATGAGGGGAAGTTATTACATATTTCATAAGTTCTTGCAATGTACTACTTCTACCTGTAATCATTGTGGGTATAAAAATGATTCCTTTTAAGAAAATTATGCCCAGGATGTAAGATAGAATGCGTAGGGCCTTCATGCCGATAGTAATCAGCGCCAGACCGATACTCCATGCCAGCAAATAGTAAAAGAAGTAGAATAAGGATCCAAATTGTGATTGCGGGTATGGTATTTTCATGTCTATAGGGGATACCCCTGTTATCAGCTGGTAGCATGAGGACAGAAGCAGAATCTGCAGAAACAAAGTAAATGCTTTTCTACATATTCCAACCATAAAGTCTTTTTTAGTAATAGGCGCCATATTTAAAAAACTTATATTAGTAATATTATTTTCACGGATCTTCATCAGGGAGTAGATGAGAAGACAAATGGGTAGTGAAAATATAGAGTGGTGCAATACCATGGATATCGCAAAGGTAAGGAACAACCAATAAGATATCCTGATCTGTCCGATGTCTGATATTTGTTCCAGCCGGTAATAGTTTAAAGCTGATTTTATCAAATTTAATCTCCTTTCCACATATTAATCGAAAGTGATGTAAAGCTTAATTTACGCCTGATAAATTTTTGAACTAAATAGCTGTATGCCGGCAACCGATGTACCAATTGCCAAGATACCTGCAACTATAAGATAAAGATAAAAGTAAGGAGACTGGGCTATCAATAAAATTAAGTCTCCGGTTTTTTCATGCAGGGTAGGATAAAGGTTTATAACAGCAATAATCAGAATGATAACCTCGCCTGTAAAAAGTGTAAACCGAACGATCTTACTATCAAGGGTCAGGATCATCAGAGCAATATACCAGGCAAAAATAAAGCAAAAGTAGTAAAAGAGTATAGCGCTGATTAATCGGGGCATTGAACTCTGAGAATACATGTATATCATGTAATCATAGGTAACGGACATGTCAATCATGAGTGTCAGTAACAGATAAAAATAGCTTTTTATCAGTAAATTCTGAATAATATCTCTTCGGGGAAGCGGTGCGTACCGCATAATTGAATGCTCCTCAAAGTACACCCTTCTCAGTTTTTGTATGGTAAATACAAATACCCATAAAGTAAGAGAGAGAACGCCATTACCAAACAAAAATGTCTGTCCCAGCAGGAAACATAATAAAATATAGGATAAAATCTGCATGCGTCCCACATCTGCAACCCGTTCCAATCTATGATAGTCTAAAATTTCTTTTATCATAACGAATCCTCCTTTGAAAAATATCTCATAAAATCATCGAATCCCGCTCTGACAAATCGAATTTCATCTGTATTTAATCCGGCAATATCTAAATGTCCGGCTGATATCAAACCTTCATATCCAAAAGAAGTTTTTTTCATACCGATTACATGTTCTTTCAATTCCGGTACCATCTGTTCCAATGGGCAGTGAAACAGCCTGTATTGTTCCAAAAGTGCATCTTTTTCTTCCGAGAATACAATTCTGCCTTTGTCCATAAAAGTCACATAGTCAGCAATCCGTTCCACATCCCCGGTTAGGTTGGTGGAAAACAGAACGGATTTACAATCATCCTGCATGAAATCCATCACCATTTCCAGAATATCATCTTTAGATACGGTATCCAGGTTAGCAGTAGGTTCATCCAGTATCAATAAATCAGGATTACAGCTAATGGTCAGTAAGACCTGAAATTTCCTCTGAAGACCCGTGGAGAAGTTAGCCAGTTTCCGATCTTCATTCAGATGAAACAAATCCAGGTATTTTTCAAAGAGATCATGTTTGAAATTCTTATAAAAGGGTGAAACTGCATCAGCTATCTGATCCGGTGAAAACCGCGGGTTATAAGAGAGGGCATTGGAGGTAAAGCTGAGCCGCTCCTTGATTAACGGATTCTTAAGGCATTTGTCAGTTCCAAAATAAGTAATGGTTCCTTTTTGGTATTTTTGAAGTCCTATGATTGTCTTCAATAGAGTTGTTTTACCAGCGCCGTTCCTGCCGATCAGGCCGGTAATCGTACCTGTTTTAATCTCCAGGCAGATGTCCGATAATTTAAAATCATTTTCATAAAAACCTACTTCAAGGCCATTGATAATAAGTGCTGATGATGTCATATTGATTCCTCCTCTACCAGTTCCCGAACCAGATTCATAAATTCTTCGTCACTAAAACTCACTGTTTTTGCGTAGTGATAAACGTCTTGCAGCTGTTCTTTCAGCTGGATGCGATAAGAATTCTTAATAAATGAAGCATCCAGTTCTGCAGCATATACACCTTTCCCATTGATGCTCACAGCAATTCCAGACTTACAAAGCTCTTCATAAGCCCTTTTTACCGTAATGATACCGATTTTACATTCCTTAGCCAGCATTCGGATGGAAGGAAGCTGTGTCCCGGGCGGAATCTTACCACTTAGGATCTGTTCCGTAACCTGTTCCCGTATCTGTTCATAAATAGGAATTTCAGAAATAGGTGAGATCATGATATTCAATAGTAATCGCCTCCGTTCTTACTGTGACTATAACATAGACACGGTTAAAAGTCAATATATTATTTAAATTGACAACTGTCTTGTCACCTGTAAAGTTTTGTGGTATACTAGTTCATCGAACCATATACAAAAGGGAGGTCAAGATGAACGAGAAGCAATTAAGAATCCAGGAATTAAAAAAGGAAAAAGATGCTGTGATCCTCGCACACTATTATGTGAATGATGAGGTGCAGGAAATTGCAGACTATGTAGGAGATTCTTATTATCTTAGTGAAATTGCCACCAAGATAAAAGAAAAAGTGCTGGTACTTTGCGGTGTCCGCTTTATGGGAGAGAGCGCAAAGATTTTAAATCCGGATAAAAAGGTTTTAATGCCGGATATGCAGGCGGACTGTCCCATGGCGCATATGGCGGATGCCGGAAAAATAGAGGAAATCCGCAGAAAATATGAGGATGTAGCTGTTGTCTGTTATGTAAATTCCACGGCGGAACTGAAGGTTCATTCCGATGTATGTGTGACTTCATCCAATGCCTTAAAAATAGTCAGAGCATTGCCAAATAAAAACATTTTCTTTATACCGGATCAGCATCTTGGAAGTTATGTAGCCTCCCAGGTGCCGGAAAAAAATATTATATTAAATGATGGTTACTGCCCGGTTCATGCCAGAATTACTGTAGATGAAATCAGGGAAGCGAAAAATACCCACCCGAAAGCAAAAATTCTGGTTCATCCCGAATGTCGGGCTTTGGTCACTGAAATGGCTGATTATGCGGGAAGTACATCCGGGATCATCGAATATGCCGCCAGGGATGATGCATCTGAATTTATTATTGTAACAGAAAAAGGCGTGTTATATGAACTGCAGCGCCAGAACCCGGAAAAGAAATTTTATCTTGTTAATGAAAACCAATGCTGCCCGGATATGAAAAAAATTACTTTGGAAAATATCATGCGGGCAATGGAAACAGAAACCCCTTCCATTGAGCTGGAAGAAACATTTATAAACCAGGCACACGCACCGCTGAAAAAGATGCTGGAGCTTGCGAAGTAAGGAAGAAGATGGAGCATTATGAAAAAAAATGTAGATGTCCTCATTGTTGGAACCGGAGTAGCGGGATTATTTAATGCATTGAATCTACCGGATTATCTGGAGATTCTGATGATTACAAAGGCCGGATTAGAAGAGAGCGATTCTTTTTTGGCACAGGGCGGAATCTGTGTTTTGAAAAATGAAAATGATTTTGAGAGTTATTTTGAAGATACCATGAAAGCAGGTCATTATGAGAATACAAAAGAATCGGTAGAAGTAATGATCCGTTCATCCAGGGAGATTATATCTGATTTAATCGGATATGATGTGGAGTTTGAAACCGATGATGGAGAACTTCGCTATACGAGAGAAGGCGCCCATTCCACACCGAGGATCTTGTATCATGAAGATGTAACAGGGAAAGAGATAACCGGAAAGCTGTTAAAACAGGTTTTGAATAAAAAGAATATTACAATTATGGAACATACAGCTATGACAGATATATTAAGCCACAATAATGACTGTTATGGTGTTATAATAGAAATGGAAAACGGTCAGGAAACTGCGGTAATGGCACATGATATCGTGCTTGCCTGCGGAGGGGTGGGCGGACGCTATCAGCATTCCACAAACTATCCCCATTTAACAGGAGATGCACTAACAATTGCCCAGAAGCATGATATTCGTCTAAAAAATTTAGACTACATACAGATTCATCCAACAACGCTGTATTCCACTAAACCAGGCAGGAGATTTCTGATCTCTGAATCTGTCCGTGGTGAGGGGGCAGTGTTGTATAATAAGGCAGGAGAGCGGTTTGTTAACGAACTGCTGCCCAGGGATCTGCTGACAAAGGAAATCTACAAGCAGATGGAAAAAGACAATATGCCCTATGTTTTATTATCCATGCAGACCATACAGGATATGGATGTGACCAGGCGTTTTCCAAATATTTACCAGCACTGTCTGGAAGAAGGTTTTGATGTGACCAGGGAGTGTATTCCGGTAGTACCGGCACAGCACTATTTTATGGGAGGTATTGATGTGGATCTGGACAGCCGTACTTCTATGGAGCATTTATATGCCGTGGGAGAAACCAGCTGCAATGGGGTTCACGGCAAAAACCGCCTGGCCAGTAATTCATTATTAGAAAGCCTTGTCTTTGCAAAACGGGCGGCAAAAGACATTTTGAGCAATCGGTTAAAGGAGAAAAAGATATCATGAATCAAATTACAGCGAAATTAAATGCAGACAATCTTATCATGCAGGCATTGCGTGAAGATATAACCAGTGAGGATATTACAACGAATGCAGTAATGCGGCAGAGTAAACCTGGAAAAGCAGATCTGATCTGTAAACAGGATGGAGTAATTGCAGGACTGGATGTATTTGCCAGAGTCTTTACATTATTAGATGACGGAGTAAAGGTAGAAAAGTTTTTTGAAGATGGAGATAAAGTAAAAAATGGGGATCTGCTGGCAGTTGTTACCGGAGATATCCGGGTACTGCTTTCTGGCGAGAGAACTGCTTTAAATTATTTACAGCGTATGAGCGGTATTGCAACCTACACCAGAAATGTTGCAGATCTTTTAAAGGGCAGTAAGACCAAATTACTGGACACCCGCAAGACAACTCCCAATATGCGTGTCTTTGAAAAATATGCGGTAAAGGTGGGCGGCGGGTATAATCACCGTTATAATCTTTCCGATGGAGTCCTGATTAAAGACAATCATATCGGAGCAGCAGGAGGAGTAAAAGAAGCGATTCAAATGGCGAAGGAATACGCACCATTTGTAAGAAAAATTGAAGTAGAAGTAGAGAATCTGGAAATGTTAGAAGAAGCCCTGGAAGCAGGTGCGGATATCATTATGCTGGATAATATGACACCGGAGACCATGAAAAAAGCAGTGGAAATGGTTGGAGGGCGAGCTGAAACCGAATGCTCCGGCAATGTTACCAAAGAAAATATTAAAAGTATCATTGACGTTGGTGTAGACTATGTATCAAGCGGTGCACTGACTCATTCGGCACCGATACTGGATGTGTCATTAAAAAATCTTCATGCTGTTTAAGCAGAATAAAACTCAGGAAGTGTAATGCAATGGGTTTAATGGATTTTCGCTCTAAAGGGCTAAAAAGTTCATTTATAAATGTGAGAAAGAGGTTCCGTTGACATTTTCGAGCGAAAAGCACAATCATAGTTATGTAGTTTAGCATTTTTAGTTGACATTTATAATTGAATTTGATAAGATAATTTTCCAAAGAGGTGCTGCCAGCGAAATGGTTGACCTCGGTTAATTAGTTAAGCATCAAATGAGCAACCCCCAACCGGTCAAAGTTTAGTGGTTGCTTTTTTGATGTCAATCTTTCTTTTTGCTTTCCCGATAGATGCTGATCACTGTCAAAGTAATTACACTAGAGGCTGGTACCAAAATCAATCACGATTTCCTGGCCGGTAATTGCTCTTGATTCGTCACTTGCGAGAAATAGAACAGCGTTGGCTACATCCTGAGGCTGGCAGACTGGAAGCTTCATATCGGTATGTTTCGCCATAGCGCCAAGCATATCCATGTCTAATGCAGCATTTGCTGCGCTGGCGCCCATAGGGGTGACTACGGATCCCGGGCACAGGGCATTGCAGCGGATACCTTCGGATGCACACCTAAGAGCAGTATGTTTGGTGATACCTAAGATTGCTGCTTTAGATGCAACATATGCCGCACCGCCTCCACCATTCACCCCGGCTACGGAAGCAACATTTACAATGGATCCGGATTTTTGCTTTAACATGACGTTTAGCACCGTTCGGATGCATTGAATGGTACCTTTTCCATTGATATTCATAACACGGTCTAATTCATCATCCTGTACACGGTCTACCGGGAGCAGTCCGGTATCTAAGACGCCTGCATTATTTACCAGGATATCTATCGTGCCAAACTTCTCCACGGTTTCCTGAACAAGTGCCTGGAAACTATCCGGATTTGAGATATCACTGGGTATGGAAAGAACGGAAGCTCCTGCCTGTCTGATTTTATCAGCCACCATGTCCAGCGGTTCTTTTCTCCGGGCTGTGATGACAACGTTTGCTCCTTCTGCAGCGAAAAGCAAAGCTGCAGCTTCACCGATTCCGGAATTACCTCCTGTAATGATAGCAGTTTTATTCTCTAAGCGCTTCATACGAAAATCTCCTTTCAAAATATAGTAATGATTATTGTTATTAAAAATATCATAACGCTTATTATACTCGATGTCAAGGGATAAGTGGGAGTTTACATTCACTACTTATATACAAAAAACAATAGCATTCCGGTAGAATTTAAAGTATAATGAAATGCTGTATCAGATCAGTGAGAAAGGGGAGTTTCCATGATAGAAATATTTCAAAAATTAACGGAAGAATATGCAGAACGGCACCGCTTTAGCGGAACCTGTATGCTGAAGTCGGCAGATGAAGTCCTGTTTGCAGGGGCATATGGGTATGCAAACAGAGCATTTAAAGTAAATAATAAATTAGATACCAGATTCGATACTGCATCGGTTACGAAGACATTTACAGCAGCGGCGATTCTGCAGTTAGCAGATCAGGGATTACTGAAGCTGGACAGCAGGATTCATGACCACATAGACCTGGCTGGGACAAAAATTCCGGAAGATGTCAGAATTGAGCACCTGCTTAACCACACTTCGGGTATTGCAGATGATGCAGATGAAGAGGCGGGAGAAGATTATTCCCTTTTATTTTTGGAAAGCCCCAACTACGCAATCCGCAACTGCCGGGATTTTCTGCCGAATTTTATTTATAAAGAACCATTTTTCAAGGCAGGTACAAATGTGAGGTATAATAATTGTGCCTTCATATTATTAGGACTTGTCATCGAAAAGATAACGAAGCAAAATTACCGGGAATATGTACAGCAGAATATTTTCGCCAGAGCCGGAATGAAAAATACAAGATTCTGTGCAATGGATGAAATCTGTGAAAATACTGCGGAAGGCTATGGAGATGTATTTTCCCAGACTAATTCAGGTGAAGAGAAATGGTGTGGATTTAAAAAGAACATTTACAGCTATCCGCCTATCGGATCTGCTGACAGCGGTGCCTATACAACGGTAGAAGACCTGGACCGGTTTCTTGAGAAGTGTGAAAACCAATGCCCTGATGTCCCCGGAATATTCAAAAATGATGCTGCAGCCCCACTGCAATTTTACTAAGAAGTCCCAATGGAATGCAGTTGCGGACACAAAAATCAGGACGGGATATGCTTTCGAGTTTCTGGAAATTAAGGATGAGCTATTCTGCATTTTTAAAGAAGGCATCAATGAAGGAGTATCTGCAATGTTTTCCTATTACCCCAAAGCGGATCTTACCTTAAGCATACTGTCCAATCAAAATTGTGATGTGTGGAAAATGCACAGAGACATGCAGACGGAGATTTACTGCAATTATTATTTGCCTTAGACTTTTAAGTGCATTATAAAAGAGAGTGTTTGAAAGGTGTTTTCAAACATTCTCTTGCATGTCATATGGTGTATAGAATCTAAAGTTTTTGTACGATATAAGTAATTACATGGGTGTTAATCCGAACCTGTAGATTATCTCGGGGAACTGTATAAGATTGAGGGGATACAGTGCTTTTTAATATGCGGCATTTAGGGAAACTTTCTTTTAACAGATTCTGCATGGCTTCTGTTGAGAGATTGATTTCAAATTGTGGTAACAACAGGGTGTGATTATCAGCGTTTTCTTCGGTAATACTGCTGTTTATGATCAGACAGGCAATGCCATTTAGTTTTTTTTCTGCATTTCTTATATGATCAAGTGTATTCATCTATTTCTCCAGTCGTTCAATCGGTCTTTTCTATTATTTTATAACAATCAGTCTTTAACAATTTCATAAAAAAAGTTCTTGCATTTTCTGGTGTCCGGTAGTGGGGCATGCTAGAAAAAACAAGGGAAAGATCATCGATCTGTTCCATTGCATTCTTACAGCTGATCAAAAGCTCTTCCGGAAGCAACTCCAGGGATGAATATTCCAGATTCTGCGGATTCAGGCGATTTGTTTGCATGGCATAGGGAATGCGTTTTCTACAGCGACAGAAACCCTCCTTGCCAAGTTCACAATACTCATCCAGAAATGAAGCCATTTTTTTTCGGATGCGTGTCAGCCTCTGGCGGTATGCCTCAGGGGAAATATTCAGGATTTCTCCTGCAATTTTGCTGTCGGCTTTGAACATGGTTCCAAGAATGAATATGCAGCGGCTTTCCGGATCCAGACACTGCAGCATTACGTTGGTACAGGACAATTTAAGTTCCTGCTCTAACAATGGCTGATCTACGTTTTGATCCGGATCAGGAATATCGTCTGCGGCACCGTTTCGGATATCATTACCATAGAATTCAAAACTGAGCGGCCTCTTGGCAAACATACTTTTTTTATAGTTCTTCAGATGATTTACCGCAATGCGAAAAGCCCAGGTGGAGAAGGCGCTTTCTTTACGAAAAGTATCCAGATGGGTCATGATACGGATCATAATCTCCGAAACGGCATCTTCCGCATCCGGGATTGTGCCCAGCATTCTCAAAGCCAGGTTAAAGATCAGGTCCTGTACAGAGACCAGGAGGTATTCCATGGCATTTTTATCACCGGCTACAGCCAGATCGATAAATTGGTTCATTTCATCGCTGGTGAAGTCTCTGTCAGAATGGTCATGATACAGATTACGAGTTGTATTTTCCATAATATTCTCCGTTATAATTTATTCCCGGGGGCAGAGAGACACGCAAGAGCCTGCGGGTTTATTTGGCAACTGCTGCTGTGGTCAAGAACTATGGCTCTTGCAGCAGATTTCAAGAGGACAGATAAAGGATCTGTTAAAAACAGTATAGCACAGACCAGGTTTTCAAGAAAGTAGAAACAGGAAGTTATCAGTCATAAAATTTGCTGAAAATAGGGCTTGACTCTCCCCCTACAGGAGCATATATCCTTACCTTTGCAACCGGAAATCCACCCGAAAATCAGGTGGTATTCTGCAGGAAAATTAATTGCAGATGGCGTAATTGAATGATCAGATACGCCCTGGTAAGATGTGGTGCAGAAGAAAGGAGAAGCAATGGGAAATGTAATTGAAGTAAGGCATCTAAATAAAAGTTTTGGAGAAAAAACTGCGGTAAAAGACCTTTCATTTTCTGTAGGAAAAGGAGAGGTTTTCGGATTACTGGGACACAATGGAGCGGGGAAGAGCACAACCATCGATTGTATGCTGGGACTGAAATCTTTTACGAAAGGAGAAGTTCGTATTCTGGGAATGGATCCGGTAAAAAAGAGGAAATTATTGTTTGAACGGGTAGGAGTACAGCTGCAGCATACCTCGTATCAGGATAAAATTAAGGTGGGTGAGTTATGTGAGGAAAATGCAGTGCTATATAAAAACCCTGGAAATTACCAGGAACTTTTGGAACAGTTTGGTCTTTTCAAATGTAAAGATCAATACGTCGCTACCTTGTCTGGAGGAGAACGGCAGAAGCTGTCGGTTTTATTGGCACTGCTCCCCGGGCCGGATGTGATTTTCCTGGATGAACTGACTACGGGATTAGACACATTGGCGAGAAGAGAGGTCTGGAACCAGCTGGTAAAACTGAAGAAAATGGGAGTGTCGATCTTCCTCACTTCTCATTATATGGATGAGGTAGAAGCTCTCTGTGATCACATCTGCATCATAAAGGAAGGGCAAAAGGTGGCGTGGGGACCGGTAAAAGACGTGATTGAAAATAGTCCATATCATACTTTGGAAGAAGCTTATCTTTGGTACATGGGAGAGGAGGAAATAAAATGAAAAGATTTTTAACACTGCTGAAAATAGAGGGAAAGATTGCAGTCAGAGGAATAGACGGTGTTTTCTTTGGCATTCTGATGCCCGTTGGAATAGCTGTACTAATTGGTTTTATCTGCGGAGACAAGCCGGCTTATGAGGGGGCTTCCTATACTTTTCTGGAGGCGTCGTTTCCGGCACTGATCACGGTGGGAATCTGTGCTACGGCATTTATGGGGATTCCTCTTGGACTTTCGGATTACCGGGAGAAAAAGATACTGAAACACTTTTTTGTCACACCAGTGAGCCCCATGCTGCTGTTGATGGTGCAGGTAGCAATTAATTTCCTGAATTCTCTTGTTTCCGCGACTGCTATTTTACTGGTGATGAAGTTTGTTTTCGGATATCAGATGAGAGGCTCAAAAACAGGTTTTCTATTTGCATATATTCTCGTACTGATATCCATGTATGCACTGGGAATGATGTTAGCCAGTTTGTGCAAAAATCTTAAGATCGCAAATCTCGTCTGTACCCTGGTATACTTTCCCATGCTGTTTCTCTCGGGCGCTACAATTCCCTATGAGATTCTGCCCCTGGCACTGCAAAAAGCAGCCAACATTCTTCCGCTGACTCAGGGAATCAAATTACTAAAAGGTTTTGCAATGGGCGCAGAGACAGATATTCTGATACCCAGTATCGTGATGATTGGGGCAGCCGTGATTGGTATATGGATTTCCATAAAAAAATTCCGATGGGAATAACATCTTTTTTACTAGAAAGATTTTTGCTGGTACAGGCAGGTATTAAACAGATAGCTTGTATGTCGAAATTCTCATTATATTCTTAAATTGTGTCTCATATACTATAGCAGAACCAATGTTTAGGAGTGGCATATGAGTGAGAAACAATCAAACCAGAATGTTGTCAGAGAATCAGAGCCGAGCCCGGATAGAGAGACTAAATTCCATCAATTCAGAGGAATCGGCATTCTGCTTTTGTGCGCAGTTCTCGTAATGGGAGGAATTTACAGTTTTGGAGGAATCACCTTGCAGACGGCAGGGAGCAGCAGAGTAGGCAGCCGGGAGCTTCCGATTTACTGCGTGGATACTCAGAAAAACCAGGTGGCACTGTCTTTTGATGCCGCCTGGGGAAATGAAGATACACAGGAGATATTAGATATTCTGGCAAAACATAACGTACATGTTACATTTTTCATGACAGGGGGATGGGTATATTCTTTCCCGGATGACGTAAAACGAATAGCGGCAGCAGGACATGATCTTGGAAATCACAGCGAAAATCATAAAAATATGAGTCAGTTAAGTGATGAACAGTGTAAACAGGAAATTATGAAGGTACATGATAAGGTGAAAGCACTGACCGGAATTGAGATGCAGCTGTTTCGTCCGCCATATGGAGACTATGATAATCATGTGATAAAAGATGCTTATGAATGCGGTTATTTCCCGGTCCAATGGAGCGTGGACAGCTTGGACTGGAAGGATTACGGCGTGGAAAATATCATCCAGACCGTCACTCAGAACAAAGCCCTGGATAAAGGGGCAATCATTCTGATGCACAATGGTGCCAAATATACAGCTCAGGCGCTGGATACGATCATTACAGGTCTTCAGGATAAAGGATATGAGATCGTGCCCATATCACAACTGGTCTATACGGATAAATTCCATATGGATCAGGCAGGAAAGCAGATCAGTGATGAAGCGCAGAGTGGAACACAGGCCGGGAATAACTGAAATGCAGCGAAGAACACATTACAGAAGCAGAACTGAAACGCAGCGCAGAACACATTACAGAAGCAGAACTGAAACGAAAAGCGGATAACAGAAGCCGGGCAGCCCCAGATCACATAAGGCTGCCCGGCTTCTGTTATTTCCAGCTGCTTAAAAAGGAGTATATGATTTTATTTAGAAATAGTATTTGAGACTGCTTAGCGTACTTTTGGGGTACCATATATGGTGGCTGGAGTATGAAAAGGGAATAAAAATATTGAGGTTTTAAATAGATCATGCTATACTTATCACCGTAATTACCATATTTTTAGCGAGGAGGGATATGATGAAATTTACAAAGATGCACGGCATCGGCAATGATTACGTATATGTAAACTGCTTTCAGGAGCAGGTGGCAGATCCGGGCAGAACGGCAGTATTTGTAAGTGACAGACACTTTGGAATTGGCTCAGATGGATTGATATTAATCAAACCTTCTAAAACGGCAGATTTTATGATGGATATGTATAACGCAGACGGCTCTCAGGGTGCAATGTGCGGAAATGGAATCCGTTGCGTGGCAAAATATGTGTATGATTATGGATTAACAGATCAAACTGATATCAGCATAGAAACAAAAAGCGGAATTAAATATCTGCATCTTACGATAGAACAGGGTAAGGTGGCTTTTGTTAAAGTAGATATGGGTGCTCCTATATTGGAGCCCGCTAAAGTACCGGTTATTTCCCAGAAAGACAGAGTAGTGGACGAGCCGGTTACCGTGGATGGAAAAACTTATCATATGACAGCGGTTTCAATGGGGAATCCCCATACGGTTGTCTATATGGAGGATGTACAGGGAATGAAGATCGAGGAGATCGGTCCCGGTTTTGAAAATCATCCCTGCTTCCCGGATCGTGTAAATACGGAATTTGTCCGGATTATAGACAGGCATACCGTGGAAATGCGCGTATGGGAAAGAGGCTCAGGAGAAACGCTTGCCTGCGGAACCGGTGCCTGCGCCGTAGCAGTGGCATCCATTTTAAATGGTTATACGGAAGATGAGGTTACCGTAAAGCTGCTGGGAGGAGATTTAAAAATTGAGTGGGATCGGAAAGCGGACCGCGTATATATGACAGGTCCTGCGACGGTTGTCTTTGACGGTGAGATCACGCTCTAAGAATCAACTGGAATCGGTTCAGTTTAAATTTTTACAGGTTTTGTAATCACAGATAAAGTAACAGGAATGAAACAAGGAGGCCATTATGTTTAAAATTAATGAAAATTATTTAAAATTGCCGGGAAGTTATCTGTTCTCAACAATAGGCAAAAAAGTTGCAGCATTTACGGAAGCAAATCCGGACAAAAATATAATCCGGCTGGGAATTGGTGATGTTACACAGCCCCTGGCACCGAATATTATCGCAGCCCTGCATGATGCGGTTGATGAAATGGCAGATGCGAAAACATTTCATGGCTATGCCCCGGATCTGGGTTATGAGTTCTTAAGAAATGCCATTGCAAAAAACGATTACGCAGACAGAGGCTGCAGTATAGCAGCGGATGAAATCTTTGTCTCAGACGGAGCAAAGTGCGATTCCGGTAATATACAGGAAATATTTAGCGTGGATAATAAAATTGCTGTATGTGATCCGGTATATCCGGTTTATGTAGATACCAATGTTATGGCTGGAAGAACCGGAACATACGATGCCGGATCCGAGACCTGGAGTGATGTAATCTATATGCCTTGTACAGCTGAGAATAATTTTGCACCGGAACTTCCAAAAGAAAGGCCGGACATCATCTATCTTTGTTTCCCGAATAATCCAACGGGCTCCACAATCACAAAAGATCAGTTACAGGTCTGGGTAGACTATGCGAATAAAGAAGGTGCCGTCATCATATACGATGCGGCTTATGAAGCATATATTTCGGAAGAAAATGTGCCTCATTCTATCTATGAATGTGAAGGTGCCAGAACCTGTGCAATTGAACTTCGCAGTTTTTCTAAAAATGCGGGATTTACGGGGACACGCCTTGGGTTCACGGTAATTCCGAAAGAACTGAAAGCCGGAGATGTATCGCTTCATTCCCTGTGGGCAAGGCGTCACGGTACAAAATATAACGGTGCACCCTATATCATCCAAAAGGCTGGAGAAGCTGTTTATTCACCTCAGGGAAAAGAACAGTTAAAACAGCAGGTTGCATACTATATGAATAATGCAAAAGTGATCTTTGATGGTCTGAAGGATGCAGGCTATACCGTATCTGGCGGAGTAAATGCGCCGTATATCTGGCTTCAGACTCCAAAGGGCATGACTTCCTGGGAATTCTTTGATTATCTTCTAGAAAAAGCGAATGTAGTTGGTACACCGGGATCCGGATTTGGACCCAGTGGAGAAGGATATTTCCGCCTCACTGCATTTGGCAGCTACGAAAATACAGTTGCGGCTATTGACAGAATTAAGAAAATGTAGCAGGCAGTAAAACACATGCAGCCCGAAATCCTGACGGTCCTCTGGGACCAGAGCTTTTTTCAAACACGCTCTATGTCTGGTATTCGGGCTGCTTTTTAAAATCCGCAGTTTCCGTCAATGCCACAGCTCATTCCGGCAGCGGGAGTAATTTCCTGCTGTAATATGGCATCGGCAATTGCCTGTTTGTAAACGTCCGGCGTGTGATAACCGGAGAGTCTTGTATCTCCCAGATAGATGACTGGAATAGTGGTAATGTCATATTCTTCTGAGAGGGTATTCAGCTCATCCAGCCTGGTAAGCTGTGTCTTTGCTGTAATCTCTTCGAAAAATTCTTGTACGTCAAGCCCCAGTTCCTTTGCAATATCCCCCAACACTTTCAGATCCCCGATATCTTTCTCATCTTCGTAAAAAGTGGTAAATACTTTTTCTGTATATTCCTGTCCCAATCCATGATCTTCGCAGTAAAGCAGCCCTAAAAATGTATCCGTGGAATAGGGATGGGGAGACAGTCTGGGCAGCTGCATTGGTAAACCAAGTGCTTTTGCTGCCGGAAGTAACACTTCATCGAATCTTTTTAAACGGGCTTCATCGTGCATGGGATCCACCATTTTAGAGGGGGGACGGCGAAGTTCGTGTGGAATCCGCTCAAAGATTACATCCATTCCGCCAGCAGCCTGCTTTAGTGAAAAATATTCCAGGTAACAGAATGGGCATACAAAATCAAAAAATACTTTAATCTTCAGACTCATATTTTTTCCTTTCAGTTTTCATTTGGAAACAATTATTTATTCTTTTCATTATTTGTAATCTGCAATTCTATTACAAGTAAGATAATAGTATTATAGTATAACTTCAAGTGTGGAACAAGCGTTATTATGCGGTGTGGAAATATTATAAAAGAGCAATTTTGCTTTCTTTTTTACTGAAAATGAAGTAAAATAATAATAAGTTTTCTGTATAAACCCATAAAAGGAAAGGAGATTTATTCATGGGAGAGTATTTGTCACAAGTTAATGCATTACCGTTCTATTTGATCGTGGGCGGGGTACTATTATTTATCGTCGTGATGTGCGTGGTATTTTTGGTAAAAAGTTACCGTGCAGGGATTGCCATTGGAATGGACAAAAAAGTACTAAAAAGAGCCATTACTTCCAGTGCTACGTTTACGGTTCTGCCCAGTATCAGTATTTTACTAGGGGTAATTGCACTTAGCGGAACGCTTGGAGTTCCGTTTTCCTGGCTTCGGCTTTCTGTAATCGGGGCACTGCAGTATGAATTAAATGTTGCTGAGATTTCAGCCACCAGTATCGGACTTACCGGTCTTAAGGTAAGCGAGATGACCGTACAGGCTTTTAGTACCATAGCGCTGGTTATGACAGTGGGAATTCTGGGCGGCGTATTCTGCTGTATCTTTGGATTGAAAAAATATCTGGGCAAGGTACAAAAAACCACAACGCAGAAAAAGTCCGGCAAACCTGGATTTGGAGCATATGCCACAATTGCAATGTTTATTGGGCTCTGCAGTGCGTACATAGGGTCTTATGTGGGGACGTTTACTTCCTCTGGAAATTATCTGCCGCTGGTGGTGGCGGGAATAGCTGCTGTGGTGATGGCGATTTTTGAATATTTTACACAGAAGAAGCAAATGGCATGGCTGGATAATTTCAGTGTGGCGACCAGTATGCTGATCGGCATGATTGCCGCTGTATTAATTAAATTGGCTTAAGGAGGCAGATTTATGGATCAGAATGCAAAAGAAGCGTATCTGCAAAAGTTTAATCAGCAATTGCATCTGCTGGGTAGAATTACTCTGGGAGTGGCAATTGTTTTATTGATAGGAGCACCTCTTGTAATGGGTCTGCTGTATGGAGTAATGCCGGATATGTCCGGGTTCCTGAAGGGGATTATTAAAGTCGGGATTATCTATATCCCTGTAGCAATCGTGGAATTTCTGGTATACGCTCCCATGCTTGGCACAGGAGGCAGCTATCTGACATTCCTCACTGGAAATGTTACAAATTTGAAAATTCCCTGCGCTATGAACAGCAGAGATATCGCCAAGACAGAAGTAGGGACTGTGGAAAATGAAATTATATCAACCATCAGTGTCTCTGTGAGTGCTCTGGTGACGATGCTGGTTATTTTTGTGGGAGTACTTTTACTGGTGCCCTTAACCCCGGTCTTGCAGAATCCGGTGCTGACACCAGCATTTGACACGGTAGTTCCTGCATTATTCGGCGCACTTGGCTTAAAATACTTTATTAAAAGTCTGAAGATCGCATTTATCCCTCTGCTGACAATGACACTTTTATGTGTAATCGTTCCGGCTGCGATTCCCCAGACGAGCCTGCTGTTAATTCCTGCAGGCGGTATGGCGCTTGGAATCGGGTATCTGCTCTATCGTAAAAATATGCTTTAACTGGTAGTAATAGAGTGTGTTTGGAAATGAAAAGAGTAAGAATAAGTAAAAAAAGAAAGAAGGATATAGAAAATGTTGAAATGGATCGTATTAGCGGTTGTACTGCTTTTGGTTTTGCTGGCCGCCATTGTATTAATCAGAGCGTGTATGATGCAGCCTACACAGGCTTTGACTGCAAAGATTGAAAAAGGAGATCCCCAACGTTCCAGGCAATATGCAAAGCGGTTATCCAGAATGATTCAGTGTGAAACCGTATCCAGCAGATATGATGCAGACAAAACGAAGTTTTACGATTTTCATAAAGTTTTGGAAGAGCTGTTTCCCAATATTCATGAACACTGTGAAAAGCATGTTTTTAACGGAAGCCTGTTGTTCAAGTGGAATGGCAAAGGCAAGGGAGAACCTATTTTACTTATGAGCCACCAGGATGTAGTGGAGGCAAACGGCACATGGGAACATCCTCCTTTTAGCGGGGAAATTGCAGGTGAAGATATCTGGGGAAGAGGAACAGTAGACACAAAAGGCAGTCTGTTTTGTCTGTTAACTGCGGTAGAAGAATTGCTGAAAGAAGGCTATAAGCCGGAATGCGATGTCTTTCTTGCCAGCAGCTGCACAGAGGAATTCAGCGGAGAAGGTGCTCCTTTAACCGTACAGTACTTAAAAGAACAAGGGGTAAAATTGGGGCTGCTGATCGATGAAGGCGGTATGATCATGTCAGAGCCTATTCCTGGAGTGAAGGGTACTTATGCCATGGTAGGTGTTTTGGAAAAAGGATACGGAGATGTGAAGTTTACGGCGAAAGGAACCGGGGGGCACGCAAGTGCACCAGGTAAGCATACACCATGGGCAAGGCTGGCGGCATTTATACATGACGTAGAAAAGCATCAGCCATTCCGTGTGGAATTCAGCCCCACGGTACTGGAAATGTTTCGCAGGCTGACACCAAATATGAGTTTTGGGATGAAGGTAATATTTTCCAATCTCTGGCTGTTCAAACCGCTTCTGAAAAAAGTAATGCCAGTGATCAGCCCGGCAGGTGCGGCAATGCTTCAGACAACCATAGCGTTTACCACTGGAAAAGGTTCCGAAGGCTTAAATGTCCTTCCCCAGGAAGCGTATGTAACAGCTAATCTTCGTTTTATTCCCCATCAGCCAACGGATGAGAGCATTGCTTTAATTTCCGAGAAGGCAAAGGCATATGATCTGGAAACAAGTGTCATTTACAAGGATTACCCCTGTCCGGTTGTTAACTATAAAGGAGAGCAGTTTGCAAAAGTAGAACAGACCATACACGAACTGTTCCCGGGCATCGGCGTCAGCCCATATATTATGACAGGCGGAACAGATGCAAAATATTACAAAGACATCTGTGCCGATTGCATCCGTTTTGCACCCCTATCAATAACTAAGCAGCAATATGAGAGTATTCATGGACTGAACGAGAACATTAGTATGAGCGTACTTCCAAAAGGAGTAGACTTTTATAAGGCGATTATAAGGAAATCATAGCAGGTGGCTGAGTAAAGACAAGAAAGACAGCTAAACATAAAACCCCCACGGAGACCAATTCCGTGGGGGTTTGTGCATCCTATGGACACAGTTACTTTGTATGAGTCTATAATAAAATATTTTGACTGCGATATCAACCAGTTTTTTATGCAAATTATTTCTGGGCAAGTAACTGCGTAAATCCCAGAGAAGGATTCATTTAACGTGGAAGATATTTATTCTTGAAAATATCACAGTAAAAAGTTATAATCATATTATTGGCAAACAAATGTGACTTTTTTAAAGCCAATGGATGATTTTAATTTAATGGTGGATAATTTAAAAATATATAGTGAGAAAAGGAGCAAAACAATGGGCGTATTGAGTAATCTGGAACCAAATTCAGTTTTTAAATTTTTTGAGGAGATATGCAGCATTCCCCATGGATCGGGAAATGTGGATCAAATCAGTGATTATCTTGTGAAGTTTGCAAAGGACAGAAGTCTGGAATATTATCAGGATGAACTTAAGAATGTGATTATTATGAAAGAGGCTGCGAAAGGCTATGAGCAGGAAAAACCTGTAATTATCCAGGGGCACATGGATATGGTTGCCGTTAAAACACCGGATAGCGGAATTGATCTGGAAAAAGACGGTTTGTCCCTGGGAATAGATGGAGATTATATTTATGCAGAGCATACATCTCTTGGCGGTGATGACGGAATTGCAGTTGCATATGCCCTGGCGCTGCTGGATTCTGATTCCCTCCAGCATCCCAGATTAGAGGCGATTCTCACTGTGGATGAAGAAGTTGGACTGGATGGTGCCAAAGGCATTGATTTGTCCATGCTGAAAGGAAAACAACTGATCAATATTGATTCTGAGGAGGAAGGTTTTCTATTAACCAGCTGTGCAGGCGGTTGCAGCTTAAAATGCGGGATACCGTTTGTTAGAGAAAAGCGGGAAGGAGTCCTTTATGAAATATCAATGACGGGACTTCTTGGAGGACATTCCGGAATTGAAATCCATAAGGAAAGAGGTAATGCTAATTGTCTGATGGGAAGACTCTTATACCAGGCAGCAAAAGCGGTGCCAGTTTCACTGGTTTCTCTGGAAGGCGGAGAAAAGGATAATGCAATACCGAAGGCAGCGAAAGCAGCAGTGCTGATCAGTGAATCTGATGCAGCAGACTTTGAAGCAACAGTTCAAAAGTTTGAAGGGGCAATGCAGCATGAACTGGCAGTAAAAGATCCGGGTGCCAAAGTGAAATTAGAAAAGAAAGGTGCAGCAGTAGACAATTGCCTGACGAAAGAAGCTTTTGACCGGATTACTACGTACCTGATTGCATTTCCAAATGGTGTACAGGCTATGAGTGCATCTATTAAGGGGCTGGTAGAAACCTCAGTTAACCTGGGTGTTATGAAACTGGAAGAAAATGAATTTAAAACTGCAGGAGCAGTGAGAAGTTCCGTGCAGACATCCAAAGACTATCTGATCGACAGAATAACAGGATTGTGTGCAATGGCAGGAGGAGCTTACTCCCAGGAAGGTGATTATCCGGCATGGGAATACAAATTAGAATCTCCGTTAAGAGATAAGATGCTTTCTGTTTACAAGGATATGTATGGCAAAGATATGATTCCCCAGGCAATTCATGCGGGGCTGGAATGCGGATTGTTATCCGGCAAGATCGAAGGTCTGGATTGTGTATCTATAGGACCTGACATGTTCCATGTCCATACTACGGATGAAAAACTCAGCATCTCCTCTACCAGGAGAGTATGGGAGTATCTGGTGGAAGTTTTAAAGAGAAAATAGAATGAGATAGAAAAAGAACGTCAGCAGAGTGAAGTAAATGCTGGCGTTCTTTTTTGATTGCAGTTTTACAGCAGTTCGATATCGTTGTCCCTGGCTTTTTCCATGACACTGTCAGGCCATAGGGAAGCCTGCACTTCACCAATATGCGCTTTTCTGAGATAGAACATACAGATTCTGGACTGTCCGATACCACCGCCGATGGTGTAGGGAAGTTCCTGATTCATAATAGCTTTCTGGAAAGGCATTTCTGCACGCTCCGGACATCCGGCAATTTCCAGCTGTTTTTGTAAAGCATCTTCGTCTACACGGATACCCATTGATGATAATTCCAGGGCGATGTCAAGAACCGGATAATAAACGATAATATCACCGTTTAAGGACCAGTCATCATAATCCGGTGCACGTCCGTCGTGTTTTTCACCGGAAGCAAGAATACCGCCGATCTGCATAATAAATACGGCACCCTTTAATTTTGCAATGTTGTATTCCCGTTCCTTTGGCGTACAGTCCGGATACATATCTTCTAACTCCTGGGAGGTGACAAAGAAAATCTCTTTGGGAAGAATTTCTTCGATGTAATCATACTGTATTGCCATATATTTTTCTGTTTTTTTCAGAGACTTATAAACCGTGCGGACCACTTCTTTTAATGTCTCTTCGTTTCGTTCTTCTCTGGTTATGATTTTCTCCCAATCCCACTGATCAACATAGATGGAGTGAATATTATCCGTATCTTCATCACGGCGGATGGCACTCATATCCGTGTACAGACCTTCACCGTGGGAGAAGCCGTATTTCTTCAGTGCATAGCGTTTCCATTTTGCAAGAGAGTGTACGATCTCAGCAGGGGCATCATCCTGTTCTTTGATGCCAAAGCTGACGGGGCGTTCTACACCATTTAAATTGTCATTCAGACCGGAATCCGGAGTAACAAACAGGGGTGCGGACACACGCAGCAGATTCAGGCGCTGGGCAAGGGACTGCTGAAAGAAATCTTTAACTGTCTTGATCCCGATTTGTGTATCGTGCAGGTTCAACTGGGATTTGTAGCCTACTGGTATCATTAATTGTTCCATTATGACATCTCCTTTAAAGATAATATTGTGTTTCTTCCGAAGACGGACAGGTACAGTACAGCGTATTTATGTAACGCAGCGCTGATATTCCGAAGGACGAAAGAAGGATGAACTGTTAGAAAAACCATAGCAAGTTAGCAAGCTTTAAAACAATGGCTTTATGTTACCATAAAACGGTGTGGTTTGTAAATAGGTTTTCAAGGTTGCCTGGAAAAGCGCTTGTTTTTCCCTGATTATAAAAATATATTTAAAAAATATAAAAAACCCCTTGCATTATTAAATATTCTGTGTTAGAATCGGTCATTAATAAAGCAAATGCATAGAAAGAGACTCTTGTTACTGAAACTTGACAGGAATACGGCGTCACCGACTGAGAGCGCTGTTTAAGGGAAAGAACAAATAGGGAACACTCTGGAGCAGACTGGTTGAAGGATAAGTTTTATTTCGCTTATCACAGTAGGTCAGTACGTAGCACGCGTTAAGTGTATTAGAGAGACAGATATTGCAGCAGCTGTATCTGTAACGCGGGTGGTACCGCGGGAATATAATAATCCCGTCCCGGAATACGAAAGTATTCCGGGACTTTTTGCGTGGCTGCAATAAAGCAGTTCCGGGAAAGCTTTCGAACCAGAGCGCATTTGAAAAATCAAACCCGCCATCTGCGCGTCACACTTCAAACTGTGATGCACAGCGGTCAGAAAGCATTTTTCAAACACGCCCTATAACTGACGTCGAATAACAATTGAAAAAAAACTGTCGCAAAGGTGCGAATGGGAATTACAGGCTAAGTCTGCGTTCTCTGACCCCCTGCGGCAGTTTTTTCCATAATTGGCTGTTCGACCGTATATGTAAAGAAAGGGGTATATTATGGAATTTTTAACTGGAGTCATGAAAAAAGAAGCATTGGAGATCAGCAGCCTGTCGGCAGAAGAATATGAGGGCAGGCAAGTTGTGGTAAATGGTACCGTGCATACCATACGTGATATGGGAGAGGTAGCCTTTGTGGTATTGAGAAAAAGAGAAGGCCTGCTGCAATGTGTATTTGAAAAAGGTCTGACGGCTGGAAATTTTAAGGACTTGCGGGAAGCAGCAGCCATGGAAGTGACCGGAGTGGTCAGATCAGAAGAACGGGCACCTTGGGGATTTGAGATCAGGATCAGCAGTTTTCGGATTTTAAGCGAGCCTGCAGAAGCACTTCCGCTGCCTATTTCCAAATGGAAAATGAATACTTCTCTGGAAGCTAAGCTGAACATGCGACCCATTTCGCTTCGAAATATCAGAGAAAGAGCTAAATTTAAAATTCAGGAAGGTCTTGTAAGGGGATTCCGGGATTTCCTGTATGAAGAGGGATTTACCGAAATCAGAACGCCTAAGATTGGGGCAAAAGGCGCGGAGGGAGGCTCCAATATTTTTAAACTGGATTACTTTCACAGGCCTGCCGTTCTGGCACAAAGCCCTCAGTTGTATAAGCAGATGATGGTCGGGGTATTTGACCGGGTTTTTGAGACAGCACCGGTATTCCGTGCCGAAAAACATAATACAAAACGCCATCTGAACGAATACACCAGTCTGGATTTTGAAATGGGTTATATCGACAGTTTTGAAGACATTATGGAAATGGAAACCGGATTTTTACAGTATACCATGAGGCTATTAAAAAAGGATTATGCCAGGGAAATTCAAATCCTGGGCATCACACTTCCAAATGTGGAACAGATCCCGGCAGTGCGGTTTGAGGAAGCAAAGAAACTGGTTTCAGAAAAATACCAGCGGAAAATCAGGAATCCATTTGACCTGGAACCGGAAGAGGAGATTTTGATTGGAAGATATTTTAAAGAAGAGTTTGACGCTGACTTTGTATTTGTAACCCATTATCCTTCCAAAAAGCGTCCCTTTTATGCAAAGGATGATCCGGCGGATACCAGATTTACCTTAAGCTTTGATTTATTGTTTAAAGGGATGGAAATAACAACGGGAGGCCAGCGCATTCATGATTATCAGATGCTGACAGATAAAATAGCTGCAAAGGGAATGTCGGAGGAAGGCCTGGAACAATATCTGGACACTTTTAAACATGGCATGCCGCCACATGGCGGACTGGGAATCGGTCTGGAGAGACTTACAATGAAGCTTCTGGATGAGGATAATGTAAGGGAAACAACTCTTTTCCCCAGAGATTTATCCAGACTTGAACCTTAGAGCGTGTTTGAAAATTCATTCCCGTCATCTGCACGCCCCACTTTGCGGTATATTTGCCCCGAATTCAGGTTACGTAGCCCGCTACGCGCCCTTCATCCGGGACAAATCTCCCACAAAGTGTGACGCACAGCTGCCAGAAAGCAATTTTAAAACACGCTCTAGAGCGTCGTATTTCAGAGAAAGAAAGGAATTAATATGGCAAATAAGATCAATGACGAAACAATCGAATATGTTGGGATTCTGGCGAAACTGGAATTGTCCCCGGAAGAAAAAGAGCAGGCGAAAAAGGATATGAACAGCATGCTGGATTATATTGATAAATTGAATGAGCTGGACACGGCTAACGTAGAGCCTATGTCTCATGTATTTTCCATTCACAATGTATTCCGTGAGGATCAGGTGGAAAATGGAGATAAAAGAGAACAGATACTGGCGAATGCTCCGGAGCAGAAGGACAGCATGTTTAAAGTACCGAAGACCGTGGAATAAGACAAAGTCCGTTATAGTGAGAGGAGATTTATATGGTGAGTATAAAAAGTCTGACAGCCCTGGAACTGGGAAAAAAGATTAAGCAAAAAGAAATATCTGTGAAAGAAGCCGTTTGTGCATCGCTGGCGCAGATCAGTGAAATAGAAGATAAGGTGCATGCCTATGTGTCTGTGGATAGAGAAGGGGCACTGCATAGGGCAGATGAGGTACAAAAAGAGATTGATGCAGGAAGGCTGAAGGGACCTCTGGCGGGAGTGCCGGCAGCCATAAAGGATAATATCTGCACTAAAGGGATTCCCACAACCTGCAGTTCAAAGATGCTGGAGAAGTTTGTTCCCGGATATTCTGCCCAGGCAATTTCTAACCTGGAAGAAGCAGGCGTGATTGTTTTGGGAAAAACAAATATGGATGAGTTTGCTATGGGAAGCACCACAGAGACGTCAGCATTTGGCGTTACCAGAAATCCCTGGAATTTCCGGCATGTTCCGGGAGGTTCCTCGGGAGGGTCCTGTGCAGCAGTGTCAGCAGAGGAATGTTTCTTCGCACTTGGTTCGGATACCGGGGGATCTATCCGCCAGCCCAGTTCATACTGTGGAGTTACGGGGCTAAAGCCCACTTACGGAACTGTTTCAAGATACGGACTGATCGCCTATGGTTCCTCACTGGATCAAATCGGTCCGGTAGCAAAGGATGTATCTGACTGTGCAGCTATTCTGGAGACTGTGGCTTCCTATGACAAAAAAGACAGTACGTCCGTCCTCAGGGAAAGTTATGATTTTACATCCGCACTAAGAGAGGATCTAAAGGGCATGCGCATTGGAATACCGGCAGATTATCTGGGTAAGGGACTGGATAGCCAGGTGAAGGAGGCTGTTCTAAAGGTGGCAGATGTACTTCGGAAAAAGGGAGCAGTCGTGGAGGAATTTGACTTAAAGCTGGTGGAATATGCTGTGCCTGCTTATTATGTCATTGCTTCAGCAGAGGCAAGTTCCAACCTATCCAGGTTCGACGGAGTGAAATACGGATACCGGGCGCCGGAATATCAGGGGCTGCATGATATGTATAAGAAAAGCCGTTCCCAGGGCTTTGGAACTGAGGTGAAAAGGCGTATTATGCTGGGTTCCTTTGTATTAAGCTCCGGATATTACGATGCATATTATCTGAAGGCACTCCGCACTAAGGCTTTGATGAAACAGACATTCGATGCGGCATTTCAAAAGTATGACGTTATTCTGGGACCCACGGCGCCATCTGCAGCACCAATGCTTGGGGAAAGCCTTGCGGATCCGCTGAAAATGTATCTGGGGGATATCTATACAATTTCAGTAAACATGGCAGGACTTCCCGGAATTTCAGTACCTTGCGGTAAGGATACGCAGGGGTTACCCATAGGAGTTCAGTTGATAGGAAATTGTTTTGAAGAGAAAAAAATCATCCGGGCAGCTTACAGTTTTGAACAGAGCAGAACTTATGAAGCGCCTCAGATGGTACGAATTGAGGAGAAGTGCCCATGAGTAAACAGTATGAAACCGTAATCGGACTGGAAGTCCATGTGGAATTGGCTACCGAAACGAAAATTTTCTGTTCCTGCCGGACAGCATTTGGGGGTGCACCCAATACCCATACCTGCCCGGTTTGTGCGGGAATGCCTGGAAGTCTGCCGGTTCTGAATAAACAGGTAGTGGAGTATGCCATGGCGGTGGGGCTAGCTGCAAATTGTAAGATCAACCAGTATTGTAAATTTGACCGTAAAAATTATTTTTATCCCGATAATCCACAGAACTACCAGATCTCACAACTGTATCTGCCAATCTGCTATGATGGTGGAATCGAGATTGAAACGGAGAGCGGAAAGAAAACCGTTGGAATCCATGAAATTCATATGGAAGAGGATGCGGGAAAACTGATTCATGACGAATGGGAAGACTGTTCACTGGTGGATTATAATAGAAGCGGGGTGCCTCTGATAGAAATCGTATCCGAGCCGGATATGAGAACAGCACGGGAAGTAATTGCTTATCTGGAAAAACTGCGGCTGATGATTCAATATCTTGGAGCCTCGGATTGTAAACTGCAGGAGGGGTCCATGAGGGCGGATGTCAACTTGTCTGTAAGAGAAGCCGGAACAGAAAAACTGGGCACACGTACAGAAATGAAAAACCTGAATTCCTTTAAGGCTATAGCACGGGCAATTGAAGGAGAACGTGCCAGACAGATCGAATTGCTGGAGGAAGGCAAAAGTGTAATTCAGGAAACCAGGCGGTGGGATGACAATAAAGAATCTTCTTATCCTATGCGATCCAAAGAAGATGCAAAAGACTACCGCTATTTTCCGGACCCGGATCTGCCGCCAATCCTGATCAGTGATGAGTGGATTCACAAAATAAAAGAAGCACAGCCCGAGCTTCGCGCAGAAAAACTGCTTCGCTATAAAAAAGAGTTCGATATACCGGATTATGACGCTGGCATTTTAACATCGTCTAAAAAAATGGCTGATATTTTTGAAGCGGCAGCGGCAATCTGCAAGAAACCCAAGAAGGTTTCAAACTGGCTCATGGTAGAGACACTCAGACTTCTGAAAGAAAAGAACCGGGAACCGGAAGACATTACGTTTTCACCGGAAAACCTGGCGAAGCTGGTAGAACTTACCGAGGCAGGCACCATTAACAGCAGTGTTGCCAAAGAGGTATTTGAGCATATTTTCCATGAAGATGCTGATCCTGTGTTATATGTAGAAGAACATGGGTTGAAGACGGTAAATGATGAAGGGGCATTAAGGAGCGTCATTGCAGAGGTTGCAGCCGGAAATCCCCAGTCGGTAACCGATTATAAAAACGGAAAAGAAAAAGCAATAGGATTCTTGGTAGGGCAGACGATGAAAGCCATGAAAGGAAAGGCAGATCCAGGGACGGTAAACCGTATTTTAAGAGAGCTATTAAGCGGCGGTACACTTTAAAAAAAGCTTGTAATTTGTCAGAACATTGATATAATAGCCTAGTAGTCCATAAAGCTTGAATCCCAATCTATTGTGAATTCAAATTTTATGGACTAATAGAGCATGTTTGAAAACATGCTTTAGAGTATTTACTCAATAATCTACTAATCCGAGGGAGGGGCTATGTATCAAATTAACAGCAAAGAAGAAAAAAAACAGTTCTACAAATTAGTTGCCACACTGGTTCTACCCATGGCGCTGCAGAATCTGATTAATGTCGGTGTAACCTCTGCCGATGTAATCATGCTTGGAAAAGTGGGTGAGACGGCACTTTCGGCATCGTCTCTGGCGGGCCAGGTATACTTTATTATGACTTTGGTATTCTTTGGACTGACATCCGGTGCGGCGGTTTTAACTGCTCAGTACTGGGGAAAAAAGGACACCCGGTCTATTGAAAAGATTCTGGGGATTTCTATGCGGATTGCACTTTGTGTAGCGGCTGGGTTTATGATTGTGGTACTGCTATTTCCTTATCAGATCATGCACATCTTTACGTCAGAGCAGGATGTAATCCAGGGTGGTGTGGAATATTTAAGAATTACCGTATTTTCTTATTTATTTGCGGCTACCACACTGGTTTATCTGAACATTATGAGAAGTATCGAGCGGGTAATCATTTCCACGATTGTATATATGGTTTCCCTGATGGTCAATGTTGGACTGAATGCCGTTTTTATATTTGGTCTGCTGGGATTTCCGGCAATGGGAATAAAGGGTGCGGCACTTGCCACATTGATTGCAAGAATAACCGAGTTCGTGATTGTGCTTTTCTACTCGAAAAAGATGAATCATACGGTTCGTTTCCGCATAAAGGATTTCTTTGTGAAAGATAAGCTTTTGATGAAAGATTTCCTGGTATATGCAGTGCCGGTTGTCTTAAATGAGATGTTCTGGGGACTGGGTGTCTCTATGTTAACGGCGGTTATCGGACATCTGGGAAGTCCTGCTGTAGCAGCAAATTCCGTGGCACAGGTAGTAAAACAGCTTGCCATGGTAGTAACTTTCGGGCTATCCAATGCAACCGCGATTATGATAGGAAAGGTCATAGGAGAAGGCAGGGAAGATCTTGCCAAGCTTTATGGTAAACGATTTGTGAAGCTGTCACTGGCATTGGGAGTGGTTGGTGCAGGTGTTATTCTAACCATATCACCGATTGTAAGAGCCAATCTGACACTGAGTGAACAGGCACAGGGATATTTACGGGCGATGATGTTTGTCATGTCTTATTTTGTAATAGCTCAGGCATATAATACCACCATGGTTGTGGGGGTTTTCCGTGCAGGCGGAGATACCAGGTTCGGGCTGATTCTGGATTTAATATCCCTGTGGGGCTTTGCGATCTTCCTGGGAGCAATTGCCGCATTTGTATTCAAAGCACCAGTAATTGTGGTCTATATCATATTGCTCAGCGACGAGATTGTAAAACTTCCGGCTACAACGTGGAGGTATCGTACTTATAAGTGGGTCAGAAATGTCACCCGGTAAAGGCAGGATGTAGTACTAGAGAAGCACTTGACATGTAAATGCAAAAGCATGATACATGTCAGGTGTTTCTTTTTTTGGCGGATACTTGAGGTAAGGAAGTGATTTTCAAACACGCTCTAATACTACAACGTACAATTTCAGGTTATAAATATACTACGAACAATTCAGGTCTTTACTTAGCAAGAACATAATGAGCCCATGCGGTTATAAAACTCTAAATTTGGGTTTTGCTGATTAAGGGACGCTTTGTAAATGATAGGTAGTGTACGAAAAGATGGGCGTGGGAAACTGGCATGGGCTCCGTCAGCTGGCCGCAGAACTGGTATTTTCTAACCTTTCCGAAGCGCTTTTTGGCGGCACGCGGGCATTCACCGAGAAATCCTGATGCATTTCTCGGTTCA